>FLNX01001699.1_pt1 | contig 92034 bp, 76 predicted proteins | sample 1140341 | NCBI WGS metagenome assembly FLNX01 (sample SAMEA3878208, study PRJEB12797) | bioreactor metagenome | biome: Moose rumen | place: Sweden | collected 2011-10
TATCGTCATCGGCGGAACAAGCGGTAGTGTGAAATATGAAGCACCTATCAGCGAACCTACTTCGGTTACATGGACCGGTCATACCTTCAACGGTTGGGACAAGGCTGTTCCTGCCACCATGCCCGCAGAGGATGTTACCCTCATCGCCCAATGGACCGTCAACACTTATGACAACATTGAGTTCAAGAGCGAGGACGAGAACAAGGGTACCGTCAGCGTAAATCCTGATAAGGACTCTTATGAATATGGTGAGACGGTTAATATCAGCGCTGAGGCCAACGAGGGTTATACCTTCACCGGCTGGAGCGATGGCAGCAACGAGGCTGAACGTACCATCACCATTGACGAGAATACAGGTGTTGTTGTGGCCCAGTTCACCGCTAACACGAATACTCCTTATGTAGTTCGTCACTTGATTGAGAATGCCGACGACGACGACTTCACACTCAACGAAGAACTGAAATTGACGGGTACTACCGACAGCGAGATTACTCCTGAAGTGAAAAACCTTGGCGAAGGCTTCAACCTGCCTGAGGCACAGACCGTGAAGATTCTTGGCAATGGCTCACTCGTAGTTGAATATCGCTACACACGTAAGCATTTCAACCTCTCTTGGGATGTCAACGGAGGCGATGCTCTCGCAGGTGACTTCTCGCAAGGCGACATCAAGTTTGGCGTTATCATCCTCAAACCCGCCGACCCGACATGGGAAGGTCACAACTTCCTCGGTTGGGATACTGAGGTTCCCGCTACAATGCCCGCTTCTGACTTGAACGTGAAAGCTTTGTGGGAGATGCAAACCTTCGTTATCCGCTTCTTCAACTTCGACAATGAACTGCTGGATGAGCAAGAAGTAGAATACGGCGTAGTTCCCGAATATGCAGGCGAGACTCCTGTTCGTCCGGAGAACGATGAGTACACCTACACCTTCATCGGCTGGGACAAAGAGATTGTGGCAGCTACCGAAGATGCAGTTTACACGGCTCAGTTCGAGGAAATACGTAAGACCCCGACCGGCTTTGAGGTACTTGTAAGCGGCAGCACCATACTTAGCGATGGTAACATCCGCATCTACGACTTCACCGGTAAAGACGTAACAGGTCTGAATGGCCGTCTCTCTCGAGGCGCTTACATTATCAGCAACGGCACACAAGCCGTGAAGGTAATGATACCGTAAGAATACAAAGGTAAATTACGAATAAGACTCCGAAGGCACTGCATTGGCGGTGCCTTCGTTGTTGTTTGTAAGTTCATAACACAAAACTCAGTCATAATAAAAATCCCCAAAAATAGGGATTGACGCTTTATTCAAAAGGCAGTACTTTTGCACCGTTGAAAAATAGGGAATGTATTAAGTTTTATTTTGATATGAATAAATATATCTTTGGTCTGTTTTTGTCAGTGGTTGTCTTTGGCGTTTCTTATATTCACGCACAAGACAATACCATTACTCTTACACAGGAAGAATATCAGTCTATCTTGCAGAGGCTAAACGCATTGGAAGAGAAAGCCTCGCAAAAAACGGATGCTCAAAGTGGTGCCACCAAGAAAGTGGATGCCGAGAGTGGTGCCACCCGAAAAGTAACTGCCGAAAACACTGATTCCTCTGAGAATACTGAAGGTTCAGAGTCTTCCGATTCCTCTAATAGAAAACGTCATCACAGAAAAGGCGCTCTCACCATTGGTGGTTATGGCGAGATAACGGCAAAGCACTGTTTCTTCTCGAATAACTATCTGCGCTATGGCAAGACGCCCGAGAAATATAAGAACGACCACTATGGCGAGTTCGACCTGCCCCATGTGGTGATTTATCTTGGCTACGACTTTGGCAAAGGCTGGTCGATGGGAAGTGAGATAGAGTTTGAGCACGGAGGACCTGAGGTTGCCACAGAGATAGAAGAAGAGGAGGGTGGTGAGTATGAGAGCGAGATAGAACGCGGCGGCGAGGTCGCTTTGGAGCAGTTCTGGTTGCAGAAGAAGTTCAACGACTATGCCATCCTGCGTGCCGGAATGCAGGTGATCCCTGTAGGTGCCTTGAACGCCAATCACGAACCCACAAAGTTCTTCAGCGTCTATCGTTCCGAAGGGGAGTTCACCATTATGCCTTCCACTTGGCATGAAGTGGGACTTACCTTCATGGGTAAAACTAAATTCGGGTTGCATTATCAGGCAATGTTCTTGCCCGGTTTGGACTCTGACCGGTTCAATAAGAAGAATTGGATTAAACCCGGAGCAGGAAGTCCGTACGAGTTCAAACTCGCCAATGTGTTTGCAGGTGCCGCCCGTATTGACTATACCGGTGTGCAAGGTTTACGTCTCTCACTCTCGGGTTATATGGGCAACTCCTTCCGCAACACGCTCAGCATGAGTAATAGTGAGATAGATGCCAGTGCTTACAAGAACGTGAAAGGTACGGTATCAATAGGTAGTTTCGACTTCTGCTACGATGACCACAACGTGATTGTGCGCGGTAGTGCCACTTATGGTCACTTGACGGATGCCGCTGCCATTACGCAATACAACATGGGTATGCGAAAGGGTAGTGTATCCAGCAAACAGTGGGTGGCAAGCGATGCCATAGCTGCGGGAATCGAGGCAGGCTACGACTTCTTCTCGCTCAACCATACGCTTCGCGAAAAAGGGCATCGTTTCTATGTGTTTGGAAGATATGAGTACTATGACTCTATGTTCCGCTACGATGGCAAACGTGACTACACCTATGCTTGGTGCGGCAGACAGCGTGCTGCCGTGGGTATCAACTATTTCCCGATACCGCAAGTGGCAGTGAAAGCCGAGTTTGCTTATGGCATTCTGAACAAAGGTATGAGAGCAGACGGTACGCTCGGTAAAATATACAACGACGAGCCGCAGATAGCCATCGGAGTGGTCTATGCAGGACTCTTCAAATTGTAAAAACATTAACTTTTAATATATACAAACAAATGAAAAAGATCAATTTACTATTGATGGCTGTAGTAGCCATTGCATTCATCGGCTGCAAAAACGCCGAGGTGGAAATGTCTGACAAAGAAAAGGCATTACAGAAAGTGGTTAAACCCTATGTAGAGAACACCGTCATCGCTACCTATAGCGCCATGGCTACCGAAGGTCTGACTCTGCTCGAAAAGGTGGAGGCTATCCAAGAGGCCGTCAATGAAGGTAATGATTATGCTACTTTGATGAAAGAAGCCGGTGAGAGCTGGCGTGAGATGCGTCATCATTGGGAGCAGAGCGAGGCATTCCTCTTTGGTCCTGCCGACAAACACTACATCGACCCGCACATCGACTCATGGCCGCTTGACTACAACGCTATGAATGCTATTCTTGCCAGCGACGAAGTAATGGCACAAATCGAGGAAGAGGGGGGTGCATACGTAGGCGAGAAACTCGGTTATGCTCTCAAAGGTTTCCATGCTGCAGAGTACTTCCTTTTCAAAGAAGGTCAACCTCATGCCACTGACCTGACCCAAGCGCAAGCCGCCTATTTGGTGGGTATAGTAGAAGACCTTGTGCAACAGGCTATCATCTTGGAAGACTGCTGGGCAGGTAAAGTAAGTGCTGTAAAAGAGGCGCTCATCACCGATGAAGAAGGAGAATCCATGAGTTGGAATGAAAACTATGGTGAGTACTTTATGGAACTCATCCACCCCGATTGGAAAAACTATCAGGCAGTGGCAGAGCAAATCGTTTCGGGATGTGTTGATATTGCAGGCGAGGTGGCAGACCTCAAGATGGGTAACCCCTATCGTTCATCGAACAAGGAGGAACAAGAGTATATCGAGTCACCTTATAGCTACACTTCCACTGTCGACTTTGCTGACAACATCATCTCTATCAGAAATTCTTATTGCGGTGCCAAGAAAGGTGATGCTTGCATAGCAGATTATGTAAAGAGCAAAGATAAAGAACTGAACGACAAAGTGGTGGCTGCTATCGAGGAGTCAATCGCTTTGATTCAGAAGATAGAGAACTTTGAGACTACGGCACAAAACAATCCTGCCGTAAAGGCTGCCATCGACAAAGTGAGCGAACTGGAAGACCTGCTTGATAACGAAGTAATGCCGTTGCTGAGTAAATAAGTTTTTGCGGTTTCGCAAGATTTTTGTATCTTTGCAAGCAAGATTGGCTGTAGAGACACCCGCAGAGGATGCCTCTACACGCCGTTAAGATAGAGAAGTAAAACATTTTAATACCATAACAATCATGAAAAAATTGAGTTATTTATTGATGTCGGTATGCCTCTTGGCAGCTATGTTTACCTCCTGTAAACATGGTGGCGGAAGTGAAGAACCTGAGACCGATTTGCCCGAATGGTATTACACGGGCGGTAAACTCGGAACCACCTTCAATCAAACCACCAACACCTTCCGTCAGGCTACTCCTGCCACTGATGAGGCAGGTTCCGGTGTTGCTTTCTCACAAGGTGACAACATTGTGGAGAAAGACTTTCTCACTAACCCGACAGGGCGTCAAGGTGGTTTAGGACCGGTGTATGTACGTGCATCATGCCAACACTGCCACCCCAACTATTCACATGGTACAAGTGTGCCGGCAGGCGCTTATGATGCCATGCATCAAGGCAATGGTACTTTGCTTGTTTTGTTCGATCCTGCAACGGAAGCCTACGTAAGTTGGGTAGCCGGTATGCCCCAGTTGTTTGGCGTTGCACCTTTCAAGGCTCCTATTGACCCCGACCAAATTACTGTTACATGGAAAGTAGCCACAGATGAACACGGCAATAAGTTTGCAGATGGTGAAACCTACGAGTTGGTTTATCCCGATGTAAATATTCCTAAGGAGGCAATATATTCTGCTCAAGCACAGTTCCGTTCTGCACTTGCCGCTCTGCCTGCAAAAGAGTCAGGCTTTGATATCAACAAAGATATTGCTTTGCTTGACGGAGGTTATGAAGTACGCTTGGAGAATACTATCGGTATATATGGTACAGGTCTTTTGGATGCTATCCCCGATGCAGACATCATTGCCCAATACAAGAAAGAGTATGATGAGGGCCAACTCAAAAACGGTATCAACCCTGCTTTCTATAACGGTAGTTTCCAGGCGACCGGTTATTACAAGAACGACCCGCAATGGGGACCGAAACGTTTTACCTACGCTCTCACACGTGGTCCTATACTTGATGCAGCCGGTGCTAATGCCATCTGGAACATCACTAACGTGACCCGTTCCGACCGCAAAAGCCATTATCTTGACTTGGATGGCCGTGTATATGCCACTTGTGCAGCTAATGACCCCGAAGTGCAAGCAGGTTTCGAAGCCTATATCTCGCAAATCGACCCCGAGAAAAAACATGATGAATGGTGGACACCCAATGTCAGTGAGAATATCTATAACTATCTGACCTCTACCTCTCTGCCAGCAGAAATGTCGGACGAAGAATACACACAGGTGATGGTATGGCATCGCGGTCTTGCTGTGCCCGCAGCGCGCAACGTGACCAACGAGGAAGTGCTTCGTGGAAAAGAATTGTTCACTGAGTTGGGATGCGACTACTGCCACCGTCCTTCATGGACTACCGGTAGTGATGAGTTGCGTGACCCGAACGGCTTTAACTTCAAGGCAGCGATGCCCCGCTATCAGAATCAGAAGATATGGCCCTACACTGATATGGTGCAACATAAACTCTGCATGGAGAACGATATCCGTACCGGTTGGTGCCGTACTACTCCGCTCTGGGGTCGCGGCCTCCACAAGAAAGCAACAGGTGATGCCTCGGAAGCTCGTCTGCATGACACCCGTGCAAGAAACGTGATAGAGGCTATCATGTGGCACGGCTATTCCAAGGAGAGCGATGCTTATTATCCGACACAGCAATTCTACAAACTGGAGAAGGCGGACCGTGAGGCAGTGGTAGCATTCATCAATGCGATCTAATCATAAGTAGAAAGTCAAAAGCAGAAGGTCGAAAGACTCGTGCTTTTGACTTTCTGCTTTTATTTTCTACTTTCTGTTTTCTACTTTCTCTTTTTTTCTCTTTTCTACTTTCTGCTTCTTACTTTCCACTTTTGACTCTTATGAAACTCCTTCGTCCGCTCAGTTTCTCTCTTATGGGAATCATTATAGTAGTGCTTATTCTTGCTTCCGTCTTGGAACAAGTGTATGGTACTGACTTTGCCGTACGTTATGTATATACAGCTCCATGGACGCTTTGTCTTTGGGCAGCAGCTGTAGTCTGTGCCCTTGCCTATATGTTCACCGTCAGAATGTACAAGCAAATCATTACCTGTCTGCTTCATTTTTCTTTTGTGGTGATTCTCGGTGGTGCACTTGTCTCGCATCTCACAGGTGAGCAAGGAAAGGTGCATCTGCGTTTGGCTGACACCGATTCCCTTTTAGAGGAGGAAAATATAACTCTTCCTTTCGAAATCGGGCTAAAGGATTTTCATCTGGAATACTACCCGGGTACTCGCGCTCCAATGGATTTTGTGAGTGATTTACAAATCACGGACGGAGAACAGCAGGTGGAAGGAAAGGTAAGTATGAACAATATTTTCTCCTACCGACACTACCGTTTCTATCAGGCGCAATACGACTCTGACGCGAAGGGGGTGACACTCAAAGTGAGCCATGATCCGTGGGGCATCGGCATAACCTATGCAGGCTATGCCATGTTGCTTTTGAGTATGCTGCTTTTCTTCCTGCAGAAACGCACTCATTTCAAAACTTTGCTGGCTGAATTGAAGAATAAGCCGACAGCAAATGCAGCTATCGTAACGGTGCTACTCGCTTGCCTCCCTCTCTCCGCTATGGCAAAAAAAAGCGATACGCCTCCTACCGTCAATCAACAAACAGCCCGTGAATTGTGCAATCTCTATGTCTATTATAATGACCGTGTATGCCCGTTGCAGACCTTAGCCGTTGACTTCACTACCAAACTCTATGGTAAACCCTCTTACAAGGGACTCTCCGCCGAAGAAGTGTTTTGCGGATGGTTGTTCTACTATGACCAATGGGCAAAAGAACCTTGCATAAAGATTAAGGGCAAGGATACTCGCCGCACTTTAGGCATAGAGGGTAAGTATGCCTGTCTGAACGACTATGTGGGCAACGGGAAATACAAACTGGAGAGTGCTCTGCAGAGACGCGATAAAAATGCCGTGGCAGCAGATGAGAAATTCCGCTTGATTAGCATGACTTGTACGGGAACACTTCTCTACACCTATCCTGTAAGAGACAATGAGAAAGGTACGGTCTTTTGGTATTCGTGGGCAGACGAGTTGCCGGTATCAGTTCCCATTGAAGACCGACAATTCGCTTACGGAGCAATGGACTATGTATATCTTTGTGTGGCAAGAAATGCCAACAAAGATGCACAGGAATCGCTACGGAAAATAAGAACATGGCAACAACAAAAAGCAGGTAAGGAGAACCTGCCTTCTGCAACTCGCTTCAATGCCGAGAAAATATACAACTCCGTGCAATATACACGTCCGCTTGCCATGGGCTGTGCCACAATAGGTATTTTGCTTTTCATCGTTTGTTGTATCTTGCTGGCTAAGGAAAAAACACTCAACTCTTGGTTGCATTTCTCATTGATGGGACTTATGCTGCTGATTTTCCTCTTCCTCACAGCCGCCCTTGTGCTGCGCTGGATAGTCAGTGCACATGTGCCTCTCAGCAATGGATTCGAGACCATGCAATTCATGGCGTGGGTAACCGCCTTAATCACGTCTGTGCTATCTATCATTCATACATATCGGAGTTTCCATTCTTCGCTTACCACCTCCCGTTATTCTCTTCTAATTCTTCCCTTCGGCTATTTGCTGTGTGGAATGACACTGATGGTAAGTATGATGTCTGCTGCTAATCCCCAAATTACCAATCTGATGCCCGTACTGCAGTCGCCACTCCTCAGTATCCATGTATCCGTCATCATGATTGCCTACTGCCTTCTCGCATTCGTGATGATGAATGGCATCACTGGCATAGTACTCCACATTTCCACATTAGCCAAGCAACGTAAATCAACTCAAATATCGGAAGAAATCAACCTGAAGGAGTCTTCCCAATCTGCGGTTTCCTCATCCGTGCAACGGCTGCAAATCATTTCTCAGTTGTTGCTTTATCCTGCAGTATTCCTGCTCACAATTGGCATATTCATCGGAGCAGTGTGGGCAAATATCAGTTGGGGAAGTTATTGGCAATGGGATCCAAAAGAGGTATGGGCACTCATCACTATATTGGTGTATGCTACGGCACTGCATACAAGTTCTTTAACTTTCCTCAGAAAACCGCTTGCATTCCATATCTACACGGTGATTGCTTTCCTATTTGTACTCTTCACCTATTTCGGTGTCAATTTCGTGCTTGGCGGCATGCATAGTTATGCCTGAAAGGAGAAATTCATAGTCGAAAAGGGATACACAATTAGCCTCTATAAAGGGCTGCGGAATATATCATAAACAATTACCTGCATGCAGTTCATTGCATGCAGGTAATTGTTTGGAGTGAGTTTATTCTGCAGAGAAGATTTTGGATTTGGATATTTTCTTCACCTTGCCGGCTCTTGAACTGATGGCTTTGAGGTCCACCTGTTTGGGGTCACCCATGATAGCGATAACAAATGGTTTGCCTTTCAGGTGCTGCTGATAGAAACTGTCAATTTGTTCAAATTTCATACGTTGTATTTCTCTTACATGGAGAATGGCGGGGTCAAAAGTATAGCCGAGCAACATCCAATCGGTGAAAGTCTGGCTCTTTCGACGGAAGGAAGGCTTGTTGGCAAGAGCTGCTTGACGCATGTGGATTCGGATACGTTCCATATTTTCGGGATAGAGCGGCATGTCTTCCACCAGTTGCAGATAGGTATCCACCACATCCGACACTTTGTCGGACTGTGTGCCAACATAACCGAAGAAAGCGGTATTGCGCCCTTGCACAGGGGGTGTCTGGAACCACCCTACAGCGGTATATGCCAAACTTCGTTTTTCGCGTATCTCGTTCATCACAAGCCCAGAGAACCCGTCACCGAAATATTCGTTGAATGCATCATACAGAACTTCTTCTTTTATAGAGAAAGGTTCGCCCTCTGTGAAGAAATAAACTTTAGCCTGCTGCATCTCTTTGTCGGGGAGGAAGAATACCTGCGGACTGCTGTAGGTCTGTCGCGGACGTTCTATAGGTGATGCCGACTCGTGAGCATACGCCTGCATAGGCAGATGGTCTTTTAATATGGCATGAACAGAGTCGGGAGGAAGAGCACCCGCATAATGTAGATCAAGGGCATAATCAAGGGCTTTATGGAACTCGGCAGATAGACGCGAAGGGGTAAGTTCCATTACCTCGGTAAGTGACGGACGGCGGATAAATGACGAGTTGTTGCCATAGAGCAGATATTGATAAAAGGCAGAAGCACAGAGGTCTGTGTTGCGAGTTTCCATTCGTCGGCTCATATACACCTGACCTTTTACATTGTTCAGTTGGGAATCATCTTTTCCAAAGTCTGGGAAGAGCATCTGCAGGTTGACCAATTGAACTATCTGTGCCAGATTGTTCTCATTTCCTTCTATATCTACATAAAGATAGTTTTCGTCCACGCTATAAGTGCATTTGGCACCCAAATCAGCGAGATTGGCGCGGAAATTATTGGCAGTCATACCAGGGTTGCCTTGGACACCTGCGAGATTCATCAGTTGCACGGCATAGTCGAGCAATGGTAACTCGTAGGTGCCGATGCCGTACTTGAGGCGAAGTGTGAAAATGTCGTTCTTCGTGTTGGGGGTGCAGAAAATGCGCACATTGTCGTACAAAAGTGCCATATCCACCTCTTTGAAATCCATAAATACAGGTTTGACAGAGCCTGAAGGTAGATTCTGGAAAGTCTCATAGTAGGCTGATGTTCCTTGAGGCGGGTCAATAGGTTTGATTTTCGGTTTAGGCAGTTTGTTTTTCTTTGGGTTTCCCTCTTCAATGGAAAAGAATTTCGATGGAGTCTTCAGGTATTGGTTGGCAATGCGCTGAATGTCGGCTTTGGTGTAGTTCTTTACTGCCTCCAGTTCTTGCAGCATTTTCTCCACAGGTTGCTGATAGGCGAAACATTGCATCAGAAAATACGACTTCTGTTCTGCATATTCCAACATACGCTCATAGTCTTGTCTGTAGTTTTCACGCACGGCTTCCATCAGTCGGTCGGAGAAGTCACCGTTGCATAGTTTTTCCACTTCGCCTAAAATGAGTTCTTCGTTTTTCTTGTCGGACGTATAGACACCGGTCGCTGGGTCCATGTAGGGTATAGCTACCAGCATGATTCTACCTGCATCGCGACGGGCGTCAGATGTGGCTTGAGCAAACATCAGCCGGCTGTCAACTGCCAGTTGGTCAAGCAAACCGATACTCATATCGTTGCTGAGCAATGAGAGGGTGAAGTCAAGCAGTTGCTCGTCTTCATGACCCACAGGCACACCTTTGTATGCCCATATCAGTTCAGGCATATAGCCGAGTGATGCTTTGTAACGCTCGTTTTCTGCAAAAGGTGTATTGTCGTATGAATGACGTTCCGGCAATGGTTTCTTCTCCAACTTGCCGAAAGTCTTCTCAATAAGAGGCTTGGCTGTATTCGTATCGAAGTCGCCCACGAGAATCAGTGCCATATTGTTGGGCACATACCAGGTGTTGTAGAACTCTATCAATTGGCGAAGTTTGGGATTCTTGAGGTCTTCGGGATAGCCGATAATATCGCGGGCATAAGGGTGACCCTGATAGAGCTTGTTTGCTACAAAATTCTGTATATGCGTCTCGTTATCATCAAGATACATATTGTATTCCTCAAACACATTCTCCAATTCGGCTTGGAAAGTGCGGAACACGGGATTGATGAGGCGGTCGGTATAGAGGGTAAGCCAACGCTCCAACTCATAGCCTGGGAAGGTGTTGAAATAAGCAGTGAAATCATAGGTGGTGAAAGCATTCAGTCCTTCACCTCCAATGCCTTGTACAAGATTGGAAAACTCGTCGGTAGCACTATATTTAGCAGCCTCACGTGATACCTCGTTAATCTTGAGTTGTAGTTCTTCTCTTGCTGTAGGGTCGGTAGTTTGTCCCAATTGGTCATAGAGTGAGAGCACCTGTTCGTAGAGAGGCTTCTCTTTCTCCCAGTCAAGAGCACCGATGGTTTCTGTGCCTTTGAAAAGCATGTGTTCCAGGTAGTGAGCCAGACCGGTGGCAGTCTCCGGCTCGTCAATGGAGCCTGCGCGGGTGATAGTGAAACCATGTACATCGGGTTGATCATGGTCTTCCCATAAATAGACCGATAAACCGTTTTCAAGTTGATAGATGGTAAGTCCTTGAGGTAACGATTCGGCAAAGAGAACACCGACAATAAGAAGACAGGAAAATAATAAAGATAAACGTTTCATGATTAACAATATTTTAATGTATCAAATCAAACAAGTTGTTGGCATAGGAATATTGGAAAGAAGATTATTTTTGCAGTTCTTTGATAGCACGACGTGTGATTTCATCATCGCGTTCAAAGAGCGGATAAAAACCTTCATCGCCAAGCATATCCCGCACGATGTAGGCTTGCACCACACGTTTGAGCAGCGGAGTGGATTTCTTTATCTGTGCCTCATCGGGCTCTACGCCTTTTTCTTTGGCAAAACGCACAAACTCGGGTATCCAGTTTTGCTGGTTGAGGTATTTTTCCAGCGACTGCCAGTCTTTGTATGTCTCCAGTTTCTTGCGATTCTTGTCCACATAACGATAAGCAAACTGATAGGTGTAAGCCATATTCACCACGCGGTTGAACCACGGAGTGTTGAGGGTGGTGTCTCTGCCGACAAAAACATCCGGCATGATGCCGCCCCCGCCGAAAACTTTCTTGCCGGCTTTGGTGTAGAAAGCGGTGGTGTCGTTGAGCATTATGCTGTCTTTGCTATACATTTCTCCATGTTCAAAGCGGTTGAGCAGGTCTTTTTCATAATCTTCTTGCTTGCCCAACTGATAGGGTTTCTGTATGCACCGACCGGACGGAGTGTAGTAGCGGGCAACGGTCAAACGCAGGGCAGAACCGTCAGAGAAAGAAACTTGTTGTTGTACAAGACCTTTGCCGAAAGAGCGGCGACCTACAATAATGGCTCGGTCATTGTCTTGCATGGCACCCGCAAAAATCTCCGATGCCGAAGCCGAGAAGTCGTCAATCAAAACAATCAGTGGGGCTTTCTGAAATCTACCGAGTCCGTTGGCTTTGGCTTCATAACGGGGATAAGTGCGACCTTCGGCATAGACAATCATATCGCCTGCTGAGAGAAATTCGTTTGCCATCTTGATGGCTTGGTCCATATAACCTCCGGAGTTCTCGCGCAGGTCAACAATATAACTCTTGGCTCCTTCGCTCTTGAGTTTGCTCAAGGCTGTCATGAATTCGTTGTAGGTTGTTTCTCCAAACTTGTTTACTCGTACGAATCCTATCTGGGGAGCAACAATGAATGAGGCATCAACAGAGTGTACAGGGATGTCACCTCGGATAACGGTGTAGTGAAGCAATTCCTGGGTCCCGTTGCGACGGATACCCAATTTTACTTCTGTTCCTTTCTCGCCGCGAAGAGTATGCATCACTTTTTCGTTGTTAATGCCTTTGCCTACAAAGGCGGAGTCGTTCACCTCCACTATCTTGTCACCTGCCAGAATACCCACATGCTCGCTGGGACCACCACTGATGACCGCGATGATGGCGATAGTGTCGTTTTGTATGGAAAATTGCACTCCAATACCTGAAAAAGAACTGCCTAACTCCGAATTGACTATCTCAAGGTCTTTCTTGGGGATATAAGAAGAGTGGGGGTCTAATTTGCTGACGATGTCATCCATTATCTCTTCCGTCAGACTATCTGTATCAATCGGGTCAACGTATGACCGCTGCATGTATTGAAGCAGCTCGTCCACCTTGGAGAAACTGAAATTGATGCCGTTCCAGCGAATCTGCTGTGCATTGGCACGATTGGCAAGACCGTTACCTATCAAAAAACCTAAAACAATTGCCACTACCGTCAAGGTAGGATAAATAAATTTCTTCATTCTGTTGATTCCTTTATGAGACACAACGCGTCTCTTTACAAAACTTTTTAATGCGGTTACTAAACTTTCACGTATTTAGTAATTGATTATAAACAACTATTCTTTGTCGAAAGCAAAAGAAAATAAATACACTACACGCTCAACTAACTCATTTCCGGCACACATCAAGCACCAAAACTTAGGTTATTCTTAGGTGATTCTTAGGTTATTCTTAGGTGATTCTGCACACTTCGTAAGGCTTGGGTGATAACCTGACAATTCTTATCAAAACCAAAAATGTTCAATTTTTCCTTTACGTAATCACAAGTAATGCAACTCGGCATTCGTATGTGAAAAACCATGTATGATGTGAGAATATATAATGTGGGAAAATTTAAGTATGGTTATAGTGTCTCCGCTTGTTATTCCACGGGAAGATATTCCACTTCTATTCCTACGCGTTTCAATAAGTCAAGTCCGTCTGTCAAGCGATACTGCTCGCCATACACAACACGCTTGATGCCTGCCTGAATAATCAGTTTGGCGCATTCAATGCAAGGAGAAGCCGTGACGTAGAGAGTGGCTCCGTCCGACGAATTATTGCTTCGGGCGACCTTCGTTATGGCATTGGCTTCGGCATGCAACACATAGGGGTAGGAAGTGTTGTTTTCGTCTTCGCATTGGTTGGGAAAACCGGAGGGAGTGCCGTTGAATCCGTCAGAGATAATCATCTTCTCCTTCACTAAAAGTGCTCCCACTTTGCGCCTCTCGCAATAGGAGTTCTCTGCCCAAATACGCGCCATACGCATATAACGCTCGTCAAACTTATGTTCTTTGCTGCTGTTCATCATATATCTGATTTCTATTTTGTATGAAGCAATTCATGTGCAAAATCGGGTATGTTGATTCCGTCAAAAGTGCCGGAGGTCATCATCAGCAATGCCGCATTCTGATAATTAAGTTGCCTGAGTTGTGCCTGCAACTTCTTGGAATCGGTGAATACCATTACATTTTCTGTGCCAAAGGCGTTTCTTACGTCTTCTTCGGTAATAGGGGTGAGCTGTTTGTGCTCTATCACCTTCGGGTTGAAATATACATACGCCACATCGGCTTCTTGCATACAACCTTTGTATTGTGGCAGAAAATCAGCCATCAGCGAAGAGAAAGTGTGCAGTTCCATGCAGGCAATGAGCCGCTTCTGAGGATATTGTTCACGCACGGCGTTGATGGTGGCGCGGAGTTTGGAAGGAGAATGTGCAAAGTCTTTGAAGGCAACACTGTCGGTTGTCTCACAAATCTTCTCCAACCGATTGCTGGCACCCGTGAAATCTGAAAGAGCACCGTAGAAATCAAGCGCTTTTATACCTATGCAACTGCATGCCAACTGCGCTGCATGCATATTCTGCAAGTTGTGTTTCCCGAATACGCAAAGCGGAATACTGTACTCTTTCCCATCTTCCTCAAAACGTATGGAAGTGATGCCTTCTTTCACTTCGTATTGAGGTGTGTTGTAGGGCATTCGTCTTATGTCATGACGGGCTTCGGCGGCTATCTGACACAAGTTCTCGTCGCCGTCGAAATAGATATAGCTTCCGTGAGGCTCAATCAGTGAAACAAACTTGCGGAAAGTGTCAACATACTTTGGGAAGGTTGGGAAGACATTGATATGATCCCAAGCAATACCTGTCAGAATCGCCACATGAGGGTGATAGAGATGAAACTTGCTTCTCAGGTCGAGCGGTGAAGTGAGGTATTCGTCTCCTTCAAATACGGCATATTGGGCTGTTTCCGACAGGCGTACCATATTCTCGAATCCTGCTATCTGAGCGCCTACCATATAGTCTGCCTCTATGCCCAGTTTGCGAAGCGCATAGAGTATCATCGCCGTGGTGGTGGTTTTTCCGTGAGAGCCACCCACTACGATGCGAATCTTGTCTTTTGTCTGCTCGTAGAGATACTCGGGGAAAGAGTAGATTTTCAGACCTAATTCTCTGGCCTTCACCAACTCGGGATTGTCTTCGCGGGCATGCATACCGAGAATGATGGCATCTATGTCACGGGTTATTTTCTCGGGATGCCAACCGGTCTGTTCGGGAAGAAGCCCTTTGGCTGCAAGACGCGAGCGCGCAGGGTCGAAAATCTCATCGTCACTGCCGGTTACTGTATAACCGGATTTGCTTGCCACTGCCAATGCCAGGTTGTGCATGGCAGCGCCGCCTATGGCTATAAAATGAATTCTCATATATTTCTGTTATTCCTGTATTACTATATTTGTCGTTAATTCTCTCCGAATTTCAATTCAGGATAGGCTATACGGTGATGGTTCATCTGAATGAGCCGTTCTTTGAATACGGCTTTGATGTCTTCCACATTTTTGAATGACAAATTCGTCTCTGCCAATTGTCCTTCCGCCACTTGCGTACCTACCATCTGTTCTACCATCTCGCTGATAGCCTCTTCGGTATAGACCGACATGCTGCGGGAACGTGCCTCCACTGCATCTGCCATCATCAGGATAGCCGTCTCTTTGTTTTGCGGTTTGGGGCCCGGATAGCAGAACTTAGTCTCATCAGGCTTCTCACCAGGATGGTTATTGCACCAGTTGTTATAGAAATAGCGTACTTTGCTTGTGCCGTGATGTGAAGCGATAAACTGTCCGATAACCTTAGGCAGATTGTGATGTTTTGCGAGTTTGAGTCCTTCTGCGGTATGTGCAATGATGACCTGCGCTGCTGTTTCCTCGCTCATTTGTAGCAAAGGATTTACTCCGTCTGTCTGATTCTCGGTAAAGAAATGCGGGTTACTCATCTTGCCGATGTCGTGATACAATGCACCTGCTCTGACAAGCAGAGAGTCAGCACCTATCTTCTTGGCAGCTTCGGTGGCGAGGTTGCTCACTTGCAGTGAGTGCTGGAATGTACCTGGAGCCACTTCGGCAAATTGCAACAACAACTGATTGTTTACATTGGTCAGTTCCACCAATGTCAGACTGCTCACAAACCCAAACCCCTTCTCGCAAAGATAGATAAGTCCATACGTGAGCAACATCATGAGTGCATTGCCTATAAACCATACATATTGCCACGGATCTATCAGGTGCCAATCGCCGGTGGTGGCAAGTGTATAAGCGGTATATACAAGCAAGTAGGTAATGAAGATATACACGGTTACGAGCGCCAACTGCGAACGTTGGGCAAGGTCCTTCAGGCCTGATACGGCTACTATGCCCACTGCCAACTGTATGACCACAAACTCATAGGGGGCATCCACTACCAAGGCGGCTAACAAAATAGCAGAGAGATGTACCTGAAAGGCAGTGCGAGAATCAAAGAAGATACGCACTAACACAGGTATCCACGCAAAAGGAATGATATAGATGCTGATAGAAGTGAATCTGAGAACAAGGGCAGACATCAGTGTCAGAAGGGCAATCAGCAGGCAGATGAAGAAGATATTGCGGATGGTACAATAGCGTCGCCTAAAGATATAGAGGTAGAGAGCCAGCATGCCGATAAACAGACATACAAGCAAAATATAGCCGAATCTTGACCAACGCGCTTGCTTAAGGTCCTCATCCTTTTCCTCAGACTCAATACGCAATGAGTTGAGCACCTGATAAGTGTCTTCGGTTACTATCTCTCCTTTGCCTATGATGCGTTCCCCTTTTTGCACGACGCCCTCTGTTAGGGAAATGGAAGCGAGCAGGCTTTCACGCAATTGGTTGGAGGTAAGTGTGTCGAATTGCAGATTAGGCACTAAGAAAAGATTGATTTCCATATTTTTGAGCCTGCCTCCACTAAAGATGGGAGCATTATCCATGATGTAGTCATACGCGGACTTGGGCGTATAGAAAGCGGTCAGAGGTTGCGAGATGGCCTCATGTTGAAGGTTGACAAGATTGATTTTCTTATATCCTGCGCTTTGCAGATTCTGCAGTTCGGCAGCTGCTATGATGCCTTTGTCATAGACAGAGGCAAACTGTTGCTGCAGGTATTCCCGCTGTTTGTCGCTTAATGTCTCGGCTTGCTCTTGCTCGAAGAGGTGTTGCAACTGCAGATTGCCTGTCTCATTCATGAGTTTATAGCAGGGGATATAGTTCTTGAGTACCTGTGTTTTCTCTTGCTCGAGTTGTGCTTCGGTTTTATAGACAGGGAAGTCATGTTCGGCAGTGAGCAGTTCATATCGCCACGGTTTTCCGACTTCGAAGTAATATTTGAAGTTGGTAGTCCGCCTCGGCAACAGTTGTGAGACAAGCAATATCAGGGCGATAAAGAGTATTGCCTGCAAGGTATAATTCCAGAATGTAGTATTTATTTTCATGATAATTGAGGATATTTTCGGTGTTTATCTTCTTGTTTGAAAGAAGTTTTTAAGTAGTTGTGCGCACTCATCTTGCAAGATGCCATGTTGTATGAGGCATTTAGGATGGAGTGCATTTGGTGCGAGGTGTGTGAATCCTCGTTTGGGGTCAGGTGCTCCATAGACGAGCCGTTTGACTTGCGCCCATCCGATGGCTCCTGCACACATGACGCATGGTTCAAGCGTGACGTACACAGTACAGTCGTTGAGATACTTTCCCCCTAAGGTTTGTGCGGCGGCAGTAAGTGCTTGCATCTCCGCATGTGCGGTGACATCCTGCAGGGTCTCTGTCAGATTATGGCCTCTTCCGACTATATGTCCGTCAGAAACAATGATACATCCTACAGGAATCTCTCCCTCCTGCAAGGCTTTGTTAGCTTCCTGCAATGCCAGAGTCATATAGCGGATGTCTATTTGATTGGTGTCAGATACCGGATTGTGAGGAGGAACCTGCGATTCCGGAATAGCTGTGATATTGTCTTCCATAATATTTTATGGGTAGGATGTAGTTAAAAGTTGTGTGCAAAGTTATAACTTTTTGTTTAATTATTCAAATTATAGTCGGTGGTTGAATGTTGTTTGATTCCGGATATTCCGGAGGGTCCTGATATTCCGGAAAGATTTTAGTGGCGGATATTCCGGAGGGTCCTGAGGTGCCGGATGGACTTTTATTGGTTTTGGATAGTATTATTATCGGTGGAATATTGGTTGACGATGTCATCCATGAGGTTGAAGAGTTGGTCTCGCGTATCAGCTCGGAGTAATGCAATACGCTTTTGTTTAAAGTCAAAGAGTCCCTTAAATACGGGAGAAGCAGCGAAATGTCGTCGTGAATGTAGGATTCCTTTGCGTTCGTCACCTATCCACTCAATGCTTCGGTTGACATGTTGTTTGAGGATATCTATCTGCCATTTGATAGAAGGGGGTGTCCATAGTTCGTTTTTATCAAGGAAATCGCCTATTTCTTTGAAGATCCAGGGTCGTCCGAAGGTAGCCCGTCCTATCATGATGGCATCTACTCCATATCGCTGAAAGCACTCTTTGGCTCGTTGCGGGTTAGTGATATCTCCGTTGCCGATAATGGGTATATGGATACGGGGATTGTTTTTGACCTGTCCGATATAGGTCCAATCTGCTTCTCCGGAGTACATTTGGCTGCGAGTTCTTGCGTGTATAGTAAGTTCTTTAATACCACAATCTTGTAGTGCTTCAGCGAGTTGTGGTATGATAATCTGCTGTGCGTCCCATCCCAATCTGGTTTTAACTGTGACCGGTATATGTACCGCCTTGACGACAGCCCGTGTGATATCGAGCAGTTTTTGAGGCTGTTGCAGCAGTCCTGCTCCAGCTCCCTTTCCGGCTACTTTTTTGACGGGGCATCCGAAGTTAAGGTCAATAAAGTCTGGTTTGGCTTGTTCGACGATTTGTGCTGCCTGCGCCATGGTATCGGGTTCTCTCCCATATATTTGTATGGCTACAGGTCTTTCGTTATCAGAAATGTTAAGTTTTCGTAGAGTAGAGTTAACATTTCTGACGAGAGCATCAGCATTGACGAACTCAGTATAGACTCTGTCAGCTCCGAATTGTTTACAGAGTAGTCTGAAGGCAGGGTCTGTGACGTCTTCCATCGGTGCCAAGAACAGAGGGTAGTGTGTCATAAGAGAGTTAAAACTTAGAATAAAATAAAGTAAGGATACCTCTAAAATTAACATCAAGCGTGTAATAATTAGAGGTATCCTTGCAGTTAAGCATTATTCAGGTCTTACATAGATTTTAGAAAAGATGTATCCTCTTAGTGTGGTGTATCTACCCGGGTTTTGGATAAATCCTTCTACATAAGTAGCTTTTTGTGCGGGATCTGACATGATGATTTTGAGTTGTTGCGCAGCGTTTGTGAATGCATCCCGATGCGCAATAGCGCTTGCGGAGTGTGACATACGTTCGTCTTTTGTTTTAACAGTGTTGACTCTCATGTAGGTCGTGCCAGTTTTAGAGTGGCATAGAACAGTTTGTTGTGCTCCGACTGCGAGTTTTTTCTGTTTTTGTGCATAGGTAATTCCTTCGATAGGGAATACTGCATCTACTTTTTTTCTTGCCATAGTGGTAGTGTTTTTAGGGGTTAATATTATTTTAATTAGTTGTTGGTATGTAACCAATCGGGATTCGTTATTGAATAAATGAATAAAAATTCATACTTTTCGGCTGCAAAGGTACGAATTAATTTTTGGTTTTGCAAGTATTTGATTATTTTTTTTATTTTTTTTGATAGATTCTACCTATGTGTTACCTATGTGTTACCTATGTGTTTGGTATGTGTTTGCGAGGTGTTAAATATTTTTTATTTTTTTTTGGTATATTAAAATAATTTTGTATATTTGCGGCCGAAACTTGTGTTAGATTTATTTTTGATGCCGGATAGACCGGAGGGACCTAAGTGACAGGAGGGTGTTTGATATTTATTAGATATTAGAATAATGAATGTTTAAATTTAATTATATATGAAATTGGAACCTTATAGCGAAGACGTTATTAGTTTTGTAACGATAAGCGTCCAGACGTGTATTCTGTTGGAACATGTATCGGAATTAGAGAAGAATGACTTTATAGAGAAGCTTCTCTTGTATTTGCCCTTGCTTTACCAGAGGACAAGGTTATTAGGTAGAGCTGACGAATCAGCAGATAACTATGTAGGACATTATGTTGAAGAGTCAGATTATAATATGATTACTGCGGGTGTGAAAGAAGTTTTAGGTAATGATGATGCGTATTTAGAAGTATTTGTAGATGATATGCGTTACAGCGATACACCAATCACCTGCTTTATCTCTGAGAATCTTGCAGATATTTACCAAGAACTTAAGAACATGGCATTGAATTATCAAGAGCAGACAAGTGAGGTTATGATTGGAGCTATATATGCATGTATTGATGCTTTCTATGAACATTGGGGTCAGAAACTTCTGAACTCGCTTCGTGCTCTACATAATATTGATATTAACGACTTATCTGAATAATAATGAGAAGACTAAAAGAAAATAGGTTTGCATCGAGAATTACGAAAGACAGTATCAGCAGTCTGCCATTAGTTTCTTTCGATGGAGATATAGTTTTAGTACATAATCCTCAGGGTGTACGTGAGGCGATGGAATATCTTAAGCAGCAGACAGTTGTGGGTGTAGATACTGAAACACGTCCTTCCTTTCAGAAGGGCATACATCATCCGACAGCATTACTTCAGATTTCGACGGAAGAACGCTGTTACCTATTTCAGTTGCTTCAATGTGGTTTCAGTAGTTCTCTTGCGGAATTGTTTGCGAATCCCCACATCTGTAAAGTGGGATTAGCGTTTAAGGAGGATCTTCGCGGTTTGAGTAGTCTTCATGCTTTCAGTGCGGAAAATTGCATTGACCTACAGAAGATAGTGCTGAAATACGGCATATTAGACCTTGGATTGCAGAAGATATTTGCGATAGTATTCGGCAGAAGGATAAGCAAATCCCAGCAATTGACGAATTGGGAGAATGTGCATCTTACGACGGATCAACAACGTTATGCAGCGACGGATGCGTGGGCGACATTACTTATATATAAGGAACTTATGATGACGAAACCACTTCGTCGGAAGGAATATATGCAACTTCAGGCAGACGACCTGCTTCGCCAACAAGAACATCAACAAGTTTGATGGGAGCTTGATGCCGGATTGATGCCGGATATTCCGGAAGGACTTGAGAGACCGGAAGGACTTTGACTGGTGCTTGATTCCGGATATTCCAGAGGGTCCTAAGGGATTGGATGGACTTTGAATTTTAATACATAACATGAATATGAAGAAAATAATACTGAAAAAGCATAAGGAAGAGTCAGTTTTGCGTATGCATCCCTGGGTGTTCTCGGGTGCTATAGGACAGATTGACAATGGTTTGGTAGAAGGCGACTTGGTGGCAGTCTATTCTTCTGAGGGTGTAGCCTTGGGAGTGGGTCATTATCAGGAGGGTAGCATCTCGGTACGTATTTTAGAGTTTGGCAGGGATACCCTTTCGGAAGGTTTTTTGAAGGAGCGTCTTTTATCAGCGATTGCTATGCGCAAGTCGTTAGGTTTGCAGCGTTCAGATAACGACACGTATCGTCTTGTGCATGGCGAAGGTGACTTTTTGCCCGGATTGATAGTGGATGTATATGGTAAAGTGGCTGTGATTCAGGCACATTCAGCAGGTATGCACCTGTGGAGGAAGGAGATAGCAGAGTTATTGGTGGAGTTGGTTGCGGAGGTAGATAGCGTGTATTACAAGTCAGAAGGTACGCTTCCCCTTCGTCGTCATTTTGCTGATATAGAGGACGGTTGGCTGATTGTTTCGTCATCGACCCGAGCCCAAGATGTCTTTTTAGGCACTGAAAACGGTCTGCAATTCAGCATCGACTGGTTACGCGGTCAGAAGACAGGTTTCTTCGTGGACCAAAGAGAGAATAGGCGACTTGTGGAGCATTATGCGCGCGGCCGGCGTGTACTTAACATGTTCTGCTATACCGGGGGTTTCTCTGTTTACGCTTTGCGCGGTGGAGCGGAGGTGGTGCATAGTGTGGACAGTTCTGAGAAGGCTATCCGTCTTGTGGATGAGAACGTTGAAAGGAATTTCCCGGGTTGCGAGCATCATGAGTCTTTCTGTGCGGATGCCTTCGGTTATTTAGATTCGCTGCCAGTGTTTACTGAGGGTTCAACGGGTGCTTCTTTGTATGACCTTATTGTTCTTGACCCGCCCGCCTTTGCGAAACATCGTAGCGCGATCAAGAATGCCTTGCAAGGCTATAAGCGTTTGAACTACAAAGCCTTGCAGCGCATTGCATCGGGCGGAATACTCTTCACTTTTTCTTGTTCTCAGGCCATCGATAAAGACATGTTTCGTCTTGCGGTGTTCTCAGCAGCAGCCATGGCGCGCCGCCGTGTTCGCATCTTGCATCAGCTTCATCAGCCTCAGGACCATCCAGTGAGCATCTACCATCCAGAAGGTGAATATCTTAAAGGATTGGTGCTGTATGTGGAATAGGTGGTATGGAGAAGGGGTGAAGCGGGTATAGACAAGTCTGCATTTTTGCATGAAAAATATGAGAATTTGCTAAATAATTTGTGTATATAAAATATAGTTTTTATCTTTGCCAAGAGTTTTGACAGTACATTAAACCTATAAGTTAATAGTGTTTGACATTCGGGAAAATCTGGTATTGTTTCTTAATGTGATACACTCATACACAGAAGAGTCCGAACCGCTGACAGAAAGGGCGTAGGAGCAACTTAAAAACCATTAACTATTATGGCAGAACTTAAATCAGGCCTTATTTTAGGTCAGGACGAACATCTCGTCATGGAATTAGAAGCCGAGCTATGGGCTTCGAGTCAGAATCCTCTTGCAAGACTGTGGGGACAATGCGTGAAATTCTTTAATTTGCTATTTGGCAACAAGCGCAAAGGTTTCATTGTTATCACTGACAAGCGTGTAGTAGAGGTGATAGAATTCAAAGCTTGCTGGGTTCTCAATGCAGGAAAGGACGTTAAATATGTGCTGCCCTCGAGCGTGAAAGAAGTAGGCTACACGAAAGAAGGCACTTGCTTCGGCTGTTTCTGCCAGTCTTATAATCTTTATTATGACGCGTTTACACAACGTACGAGTGTGTTGCTGCCTGTGAGCGAAGAGGCAGAAGCTCAGAAGGTGGTAGATGCTTTCTATAAGGCAATTAGCAGTGCTCAATAAGTAATGGGTCATCCTATCTCGACATTTGCGAGATATATGTATCTCAATACCTATGCCTTTCTCCTGTTGATAATGGGAGTGGGCATAGGTTTGATTCCATTGTATAGGCATAGTTGGTGGTGGTTGTTATTGCAAGTGCCACTTGTATTGCTGTGTTTTCATGGCAGTTACAGCATCTTTTCTTCATGGAAGGACAAAAAACGGAAGTATGATGTGCTGATGCAGCGCAATCAGCAACAGTTGCGCCCCGACACTTTTAGCGAGTTTATGCAGGCTCCCTGCGGCAGGTTGTTGACAATCATCGTATTGAAAGACCTCCATCAGGAGGGTGCATATTCGCAACTCAAGCATCTGCGGAAGTCATATTTTGTACTCTTGAAAGAGAACTGCCTGCCTCAGAAACATGCGATGTATATCAATCCAGACTATGTCAATCCTGATAAAAAACTCAGTAAACCATCCCTTAATTCGTAACTATTATGAAAATTATCTTTATCGTACTCTTCAGTTTGCTGTTGTTAGCAGCCACTGCACTCGTGATTTGGTATATGCTTCTTCGTTTGAAAGGCAGCGAGCGCATTATCTTGTCGGTCATTGCCGGTGTTGGAATGGCAATAGTGCTGACGCTTCTCATACTTTCCGCCTGCATCCCCTCTAAGGCTGACCAATTGCTGACACTCGGCATCCATCGTATTGAGGCGGAGATCAACAACGTCACACCCGGCTATACCAACCAAGCGATGACCGCTGAACAGCTGGAGAAGGCTCTGAGCAATACCAAGCAATGGGAAACGGCACTTGAAGAAGACAATGAGACTACTCTTGCCATCCAACTGATTGGTGCCGGAGCATATATGAACTATCTGAAAGATTTTCTTAAGTCTGTTGATGCCAACGTGGCGGAAATGCAAGCGGCAGGAACCGACATCACTATTCATAATGTGCTACTTCGTCTGCAGGACAAAAGTCGTGCCCCCATCTTGAAAGCGTCTAAGGTGATAGAGGTGATCATCATTGTTCTGGGCTTCGTGCTTATTCTCTCTCTTATCATTGCTTGGGCCATCCTGCGCAACGAAGAGAAAAACGGACCGAAGGTGGTGTTAGCCGTGGACGAAGAAAAGGCTTAGAGAGTTCATTTGAGGATGGAACTCCTGTGATACTATACTATCGTCATGCGGGCTCATTTAGTCTGTTTTCCCTTGGTTTTATCTATGGTGAGTTAATCGCGGAAGAGTTTGACCTCTATTTTTCCGTTTACCCAATGTGGAGGTTGCATCACGCCACCGATATCCACATAGCGTGTGTTGGTCATGTTGCGTGCATTGAGCGAAATCTTCAACCAATGGTTTTGCCAATAGAGACTACCATCCAGCAAGACGACAGGACGATAAGCCGTGACAGTGCCATCGGTGGCGGTGTATTCCCCTCTACGATTTTCCACGCGCAGACACCATGTGGCGCCAAAGCCTTTGTAAATCTTATGTTCGAGGCGGAAGGTGGCTTTATGGCGTAGGTAGTCCAAGGCATAGAGCGAGAGCATCTTGCCGGCATCGCACTGCACATCAGTGAAACTATAACTCAGTTCTGCCCGGCGTATCCACTCAAAGCCTTCTACACCGATGGTTGCCTCCACGCCGGCTCCGTTCACCCGTGAGTGGTTGGTGCTCAGCCAAACATTGACGTCAGGTGACGGGTCTTTTACCCAGTCAATAATATCGCGCCCCCAACGATAATAGCCACTTGCCTGCAAATACAACATAGCGCTTCGGGCTATTTTTGTTGTTTGATATTGTTTGCCAAGGGGGTGTTTATATTTAACGGAAGCCTCTACCTGCCATGCCTTCTCGGGTTTGGTGAGCGAATCGGCTTGCTGTGTGGCGGTATGGTAATAGAGGTCAGTATAAGTAGGAACACGTATGGCACGATTGACACTGAGAAAGAGTTGCAGATTTTTCGCGGGTTCATAGGCTATGTTGGCGCCCACTGCCCAGTTGTTGCCGAATTGCGAATTCCATATACCGCTTGCTCCGATGGCAGCCGTGAGTCCTCTCCAATAGATTCGTTCTTCTGCGAAATAGTGCAGATGAAGCCGATTATGATTTCCGAGCGAGTTGCTCTGAATCATCTCCTCTCTAAAATCGATGCCGAGGTTTGTTCTTGCCACATAGTTAGCTGTCTGCACGCAGTAACTTCCCTGCAGGTGTCCTCCTGCAACGTGGGTCCATGTTTGGTTGGGTCCTTTATACCACTCTGGTGCAGGATTGCCTTCTAAATCGACTCCATCGCGATAGGTATGAAAGCGGTCGAAGTGTCCTCGATAGTAGATATTGCCGTCAATAGACCAATCTCCCCACTGGTGCTCATAACTCAATGAAGAAACCAAAGTTCGTGTTTGGTCGAACTGATTGGGATATTTGACGGTGTAGAATGCGTTGGCTCCTGCATCTTTTTGTTGTGCTCCTACTTGAAAGGCAATCCCTTTATAGCCTGTCTGCATGAAAAGATTGGACATTTTGTAGTCGGTGTCGATGTCGTATCCTGACGATTGGTTGTAGGAGGCGGAAGAGTTGAGCCACCATTCTCCTTTGCTTGTTCTGAGTGCAGCTTCGGGATGCAGCAGTCCGTATTCTCCTCCCTGCATGGAGAGGTAGATTTCCGCATTTGGTTTTTGACTTTCCTTTTTTTCCTTTATGGTTACGATATTGATGGCTCCGGAGAACGCGTCTAATGCGTAGTTGGTGCCCTCTAATATCTCAATGTGGTCGATAAGCGAAGCATCGACCGGGAGGTCCATCGAGTAATGGTCGGTTTGCGGGTCGGTGATATCCACTCCATTGAGCAGAATTTTCACCTGTCTGCCGGTGCCTCCTCTTATACTAAGATCTGCCTGTACACCGCTTGCTCCGCGTTCACGGAGGTCGATGCCGGGCAGATACTTGAGCAGGTCGCTTGCCGTATGTATTGGCAGAGCGGCAATCTGCTCATGAGAGATGTTGCTAACTAATCGGAAATGTTCCTGACCTATACGGCTTCGTTCAGCCACCACACTCACTTCCTGAATCTGAAGGAGTGCGGGGTCAACAGCCTTGTCGGCATCGGTCTCCTCCTCTGCCCATGAAGGAACAGACAAGGTGAGCGCCATGGTTGAGAAGAGCAGAGTCTTGCCCGCTTTCAGCAGTTCGAGGTTGGCTATTTTGCCACTCACATGACCGATAGTCACCTGCTTGTGCATCGACTGAAAGGCAGCATACGCTTTGCGTGTGAAACGGCGGAAGCGATAGACACGACTCAGTTGAAATAGTTTGAAGTTCATGTTTACTTCGAGTAATATTTTTTATCGACGGTGAGGAGATTAGCCGTTGTGGAAAAATTGCCAAATTTTTTTTTGGTGTTTTTTTGCAGAAAGAGAGTAAAAAAACGGCCATTTTATGCCTATAACATTCACATAATAAGAATATTATACCACAAAGTATGCACGATGTCCGCACGCTGTCCGCACGATAGGTGCTGTGAGGGTGCACTTTTTTCGAAAAAAAACGGAGTGATTTTCAAGTGGAAAAATTGCCAAATTTTTTACTTTGTAATTCCGCCAACAGGTTTGTTTGGGAATAGCAAATACCAAAGGCTCTTGAAGTCCTCTATAAGGGTTTTATGCAGTTACTTTCTTTTCTTCGTTCACTTTTTCTCCATTCGTTTAGCCATGCCAATAGCGCCTGTGGGGCATACGAGTCGGCAGAGATGGCATCCCACGCATTTCTGACCTATGATACGCGGTGTTCGGTCTTCAAAACTGATGGCTTGATGGCCACCGTCGCTGCATGAGACGTAGCAACGTCCACAGCCGATACATTTCTCTCGGTCGATTTTAGGAAAGACCATGGTATCTCTGTCAAGGTCATGCGGCATGGAGAAATTCTTCAGCTCTTCGCCGACCAATTTTTTCAACTCCGTGATACCTCGCTCCTTCATATAGTGTTTCAAACCGAGAATCAAGTCATCGATGATGCGATATCCATACTGCATGACGGCGGTGCAGACTTGCACGTTCCGGCAGCCGAGTTGTATAAACTCGAGTGCGTCGCGCCATGTTTCAATGCCTCCTATTCCGCTGATATCCATGTGTTTTTCCACTCCTGCTTTGCGAAGCAGCGGGTGATTGGTCATCTCATAAATCATACGCAAGGCAATGGGTTTGACCGCCTTCCCGGAATAGCCTGAGACGGTTTTTTTGCCGCTTACCTCGGCATCTCTTGACATGGTTATCGACTTGATGGTGTTGATGGCACTGATGCCGTGTGCTCCTGCATAGAAGCATGACATGGCGGCGGGAATCATAGTAGCCACGTTGGGCGTCATTTTGGGAATGACGGGTATGTTGACCGAGTTGCGGACGTAGGAGGTGTAGAACAACACTAATTCGGGGTTCTGACCTATATCACTTCCTAATCCGGTGAGACGCATCTGTGGGCAAGAGAAGTTGAGTTCTACTGCATCGCAACCTGCTTTTTCAGCCATTTGTGCCAATTCGATCCACTCTTCTTCAGTTTGCCCCATGATACTTGCCACCACAATTTTGGTAGGGTAGTTTTGTTTGAGACGATAAAGAATATCAAAGTCTTTCTGATAGGTATTCTCGCTGAGTTGCTCCATATTACGGAATCCGATGAAGGGGGTGCTTTCTTTCTTTACGGCATCAAAACGAGGCGATACTTCGCGTATGTCCTGCTTGCTGATGGTTTTGTAGAACACTCCAGCCCAACCTGCCTCGAAAGCGTTAGCCACCATCTCATAGTTGGTGCAGATGGCAGATGAGGCGAGGAAGAAGGGATTCTCGCAGGTGATATCGCAGAAGTTGATTTCCAGCGAAGGCAGATTGGCGCTGTTGTCGTTTTTTTCGGCAACGGTTTGCCATGCCAATTCTCTGATTCGGATGGGGTAGTCGTAATGAATACAAGCCATCTCGGCTGTTTGCAGTTCTTGCTCTGTCATGGTGTCGAAAAGTTCGGCAGCCGTCCAGCGGTTGTCGAAACGCAAAGCACGAATGGCGCGGGCAGCTTTCTTCCCGCATGGAGCATCGGCACAAAGCAAGCACCGAGCCGCTTCTTCAGAAATGTGTATCATAAGACGAAAGTGTTGATAGTATAAGATTCTTTTGTTAGTTGAGTATTTTTATTCCAAGTATCTGTCTTGCAATAGTTTTATATCATCATCGGTGAGGAAGAGTTGTTCTCTCAGATAAGTCTGCATGCCTCCGAATTCGTCATCTATAATGCCCAGTGTGCGGCGGAAATTCTTGGTGCTGACTCCCATAAAGGCTTGTATCACATCCATCTCTTCTTCTCCTCCTCCGCGCAAGGCGATTTCTTCGTTGAGTCGGTCAACCAGCGGTTTGTAGTAGCGGTTGCTCAAGTCGAAATCTTCGATGATAGCCTCTCTTTCCACCCCTAAGGCAGATAGGATATAGGCAGCTCCCCATCCGGTTCGGTCTTTTCCCTGGAAACAGTGCCAAAGTACGGCTCCTTCCGGTGTCTCAACAATCAGGCGAAGAAAAGCGGCATATTGTAATTGTGAAAACTCGCTTCGTATTAGCGATGAATACATATTGGCAGCCATCTGCTGCACTTCTGGGTAGAAACTATAGTTGACAATATGTTTTTCCAGGTCGAGGAAAGCCTCTTGGGGGATAGCCCGACCTGTGTCTTGTTCAGCTCGCATGTCAATGGTGGGCAGCGAGTGATACTGCGCCCCCTCCACTTGTCTGTCGGGCAGAAACTCTGCTTCTCCCATTGAGCGGAAGTCGAATATACGTCGCAGGTGGTATTCGTCTCTCAGCCGTTTGATATCGGCATCGGTGGCATCATGAAGGAGAGCGGTGCGAAGCAGACATTTTTGTTTGACACGTTTGCCTCCGGCTCCCGTCATACCTCCCAAATCGCGGGCATTGACTATATTTTCAAAAGTGATATCCATTTGTAAAACTATTCGTTGGCGGTGTTTTTCAATTTCTGCCCGATGCATTGTATGATAAAATCCGCCACTTGCTCCGGCTGGAGATGTGTGACGTTGATGACGAGGTCATAGTTGCGCACATCAAATCTGCTTTTTCCGCAGAAAACTTGTGCATATTCTTCTCTTGCCTCATCGCCGCGGTCAATCAGGAGTTCTGCCATACCCTCGCTTACATTCAGTTTTTTACAGGCTCTCTGTATGCGATATTTTTTATCGGCAGTGAGGAATATTTTCAGGGCATTGGGATAATCACGGAAGACATAGAAACCTGTTCTTCCTACTATCACGCATGATTCGTGCTCAGCCAGTTCGCGCAGCAGTCTGCTCTTCTCTTCGAAGTGCTCTCGTGAGATGGTCTCTTTCGGAGGAAGTTTCATCTCTATGCGTAGTTTTGCTTGTTCATACGCTTTGGCAAACTTTTTCCATCGTTGCTTGCGCTCGGTTTCTGTTTCTTTTCCTTCCTCCGGTGTAGGAAACCGCTCCATCAGTTCTGCCAGCAGTTTGCGGTCGTAGCATCGCACTCCCATACGCTCAGCCAAGCATGAGGCTATCTGTCTGCCCCCGCAACCGAATTCGCGCCCTATGGTAACGATGGTGTTCTTCAATTTGAGGAATTGTTAGATTGAGAAATCAGGAATTGTTTATTTTTCTCCGAATACTTGATTGATTAAACTGATGAACTCTTTGTAGGCGAAGGTGTTGCTCAGTTCTGATAAGGAGTCTGCAAGACCACGATAGTGCCATTCATGAGATGCTTTGTCGGTTACGTGGAATATTTTCCACAACTCATCCCCCTTAATGGCATAGTCGCGCGCGATGGCACGCATGTTGCTCAGTTTGTCACCCATTGCCACTATCTTGGCGTCATGCGGAGCCTGTCTGAGTCGGTCGATGGCAGCTTGTTTGCGTTCATGCCAGCTGTCCTCTTCGCTCACGCCTTCGGCAAACTTGTCGCTTTCCGCTTCCACCAGTTCTGCTACGCGGTTTCCGAATTCCTGCCGAAGGTCATCCACCGTGATATCGGTATCCTCTATTGTGTCGTGCAAGGCTGCTGCTGCCAATAATTCCTGGTCAGGGGTAATGGTTGCCACTATCTCTACGGCCTCCATTGGATGTACAATATAGGGGAATCCCTTGCCGCGTCGCTCTGTATTATGATGGGCCTTGACTGCAAATACGATAGCGCGGTCAAGCAAATCCGTATCCATATATTTATTTGCCATAAACTTCTTTCTTATTCCGACTTTTGACTTTAATACACTGTTCCTTCCAGCATAGCGCGGAACTCCGGCATAGGCCGATGAGTATCGCGCTCGATGAGAATGGTTTTCAGTCCGGCAAAGATACGGACTTCCTTTTCTTTTTCTTCGAGGTCGGCATCCTCACCGAAATATTCGCGTGCAAAGGCATCCCAGAACCGAGCGGCAGTAGCATTAGACATGTGATTAACGGTTTGTGTCCATTCTTCATTGTTCAGTTTGCAAGTGATATACACCATTCCTAAATCAAACATCGGATAGCCGTAGCAGAAGTCTCCGAGGTCGATGAAATAGGGGGTTCGTTGACCGTTTTTCTCCACAAAGATGGCGTTCCCGAACTGCAGGTCGCCGTGCAGGGCAGTATGGGTGTCTGGAGCAGCCTCAATATAGTCATGCAGTTTTTGTTTCTGTTCGGGAGTGAAGTCGGGGTTGTTCTCCAGCATCACATAGAGCCGGTCTTTGACTGATTCAAACAGCGTGGTATCTATTTCGGTCTTATGAAGTTTTTTGCAAAGACGTGCAAATTCACGGGCATATTCTTCCGTTTTTTCGGGGTTGTCGCCACATGCTCTTGAATAAGATTTTTTGCCTTCTATCCGACGAAACCTGACTCCCATTCGTTTGCCATCGGTTACCAAATCGCCTGGTTCGGGAGTGGGGATGCCTATGTCGTAGACTTTCCGTGCCAACTCCAACTCTTTCTCCGCCGCTTCGAAGTTGCGGAAGTACATTTTAAGCATGATGTTAGAGTCGGTTTTGTGGTTGAAACTATCGCCATTAGCACCTTCACCTGTGCGAATATAGTCGTTTAAATCAATAATTGTAGGTTGCATATTGAGGTGTTTTTATCGGTTGTTCTTTCTCTGCATGAATCAGAAATTAACTATCACAATGTCCTTATTCTCCATTCTTTAGGGTAGAGATTGTTGCTGTGTCCGCCAATGTTTTTGACAAAGCCTAAAGGAATATGCTCATAGGTAAGAAGCAGGTAGCCTAAAGGCTGACCATCCAAAGGAAGGGCTTCTTGTCTTAGGTATTGCAGAGCAGTGGGAAGGTCAAGTTCTACCTGCTGGAAAGCCTCGGTATTGAAGTCTTTTGCCATGGCAAGCGCATGTTGCGGAGCGGGGCCTCGCCCTCTCATTTCACCTACGCCAAAACCTGTGGAAATGCAGGTCAAACATGTGGAGAGATAATCAATTAACTCTTTATAGCGCTTCGGATAGGCAATAGAGAAGCGGTCTTCCTGCCTCAGTGCCCAATCTTCGGGATGGAGCAACCAACGGCGAAGTTCATCTTCGCACTCCACAGGTATGGCACCACGTTTTTTCTCACCTCTGATTCGGATGGGGGTATATTGCTCGTCATGTTTGCGTAAAGCGCAAATGTAGAATCCTTCGCCTTTTGTCTTATGCGGATAGAAATGATAACCTGTTGTTTCTGTTATTCCCCAACTGCTCTCGACAGGTACGCGTAACAACTCTGCTCCAAGTCGCTCCATTACAAAACGAACTACTTCTTCGTCTTCCTTTTCGTTAAAAGTACAAGTGGAATAGATGAGCAATCCTCCCGGTTTGAGGGCATCCCACACATCCATCAATATCTCTTGTTGACGCTTGCTGCACATCTCTACATTTCGCAGACTCCATTCGTCTTGAGCCTTGTTGTCTTTTCTGAACATTCCCTCGCCGGAGCAGGGTGCATCCACAACGATACAGTCAAACAAGTGTGGTAGCCTGTCGCCAAAGTCGCGAGCACGATTGTGTGTGACCACCGTGTTGCCATTCCCCCATTTCTGTATGTTTTCGGAGAGGATAAACACACGTTGCCGATTCACTTCATTGCTTATCAGAAGCCCTTCGTCATAAAGAAATTGGCTGATCAGTGTGCTTTTTCCTCCGGGAGCTGCGCAAAGGTCAAGAACAATGCTGTCGGGCGTGAGATATTCTTCCAACACACGTTGCAGAAACATAGAAGAGGCTTCCTGTACATAATAGCAACCGGCATGCAGCAGCGGGTCGAGCGTAAATTGCGGACGCTCGCTCAAGTACCAGCCGTCTTGACACCAAGGCACACGGCCTGCCCATGGAAGAACCACATCTGCCTTGTCATTCAAACGCACAGACACCACAGGCTCCGCCTGCAGGGCACGGCAGAAACTATCTAATTCACTTCCCATCAGGGCCTCCATCTGATTGATGAAATCAAGAGGTAGCATTGTGTGCGGTGTTTTTGATTATAAGCGGCGCAAAGATACAAATAAAAATTGATATGTTCAAAAATAAATTGTACCTTTGCAGGCAGAATGATGCAATAGTCGGTTGGGATACTTCCTTTTTTATGCTTGTAGTGGCTGACAAATATATTCCTTTTCTTGGCGGCATTATAGAGCCTTATGCTGAGGTTATCTATCTTGATCCTCAAGAGATAAACTCCGAAACAATAAAGGAGGCGGATGCTTTGTTCGTTCGTACCCGGACACGCTGTGATGAGTCGCTGCTGAAAAACAGCCGTGTTCGGTTCATAGCCACTGCCACCATCGGCTACGATCATATCGATACTCACTATTGCGAAACAAACGGCATACGTTGGACCAATGCTCCCGGATGTAATGCTCAGGGCGTTTGCGACTATGTGGAGGCGGCTTTGCAAGAAATAGAGAAACGAAAACTTGTCCCGGCGCAACCTACTATTGGAATCATAGGAGTGGGGCATGTGGGCTCGCTGGTGGCAAAGATGGCGGCAAAGAGAGGTTATCGGGTGTTGCTTAACGACCCGCCAAGGATGGAGGCGGAAGGCGGATTGCTAAACAAAGAGAAATGGCAGTCTATCTCAACGATACAAAAAGAAGCCGATGTTATCACTTTCCATACGCCGCTTAACAGATACGGCAAATACCCCACCTTTCATCTTTGTGACAGAAGTTTTCTTGACCAATGCCAATCTACGGCAGTGATTATCAATGCGGCACGGGGAGGAGTGGTGGACGAACAAGCATTACTCTCAACGCTCAATAAGACGGACAATCGTCATATCGCTGTATTGGACACTTGGGAAGGAGAACCTCGTATAAACAAGGATTTGCTAAACAAAGTGTTGATAGGTACCTATCATATTGCCGGCTATACCTTGCAAGGCAAAGTGAATGCTACAAATATGTGTCTGCAAGCTTTCTGCCAACATTTTCAGTTGCCTTCTTTGCAGATTCCGCAAAATTCACTACCTTTGCAGCCCGAAAGACAAAAAGAGTGGATCCTACAAGCTGACAAGCTACTTAAAGCAAATCCCGAGCAGTTTGAAACACTTAGGGAAACCTATAGACTTCGATAAAATCAGTAATCAAGCATATTTATGGCAAAATTTGACAAACTCACTTCCCGTGCTGAAGACTACAGCAAGTGGTACAATGAATTAGTGGTGAAAGCCGACCTCGCGGAGCAGTCCGCTGTACGCGGTTGTATGGTAATCAAACCTTATGGCTATGCTATTTGGGAGAAAATTCAGGCAGAACTTGACCGACGTTTCAAAGAAACAGGGCACGTGAATGCCTATTTCCCGCTGCTGATACCTAAATCTTTCTTGTCGCGCGAGGCAGAACATGTGGAAGGATTTGCCAAAGAGTGTGCTGTCGTAACACACCACCGCTTGAAAAACGACCCTAACGGCAAGGGAGTTATTGTGGACCCCGATGCTCGACTTGAAGAAGAACTAATCATCCGTCCTACTTCCGAAACCATCATCTGGTCAACCTATAAGAATTGGATATCGTCTTATCGTGACCTGCCTATTCTCTGCAACCAGTGGGCTAATGTGATGCGTTGGGAGATGCGTACACGACTCTTCCTTCGTACTGCCGAATTCCTCTGGCAGGAAGGACATACCGCTCATGCCACCAAAGAAGAGGCAATAGCCGAAGCAGAAAAAATGCTCGGGGTATATGCTGAGTTCGCTGAAAACGTGATGGCTATTCCTGTAGTGAAGGGAGTCAAATCACCCAACGAAAGATTCGCAGGAGCACTTGATACCTACTGCATCGAAGCTATGATGCAAGACGGCAAAGCTTTGCAGGCAGGCACTTCCCACTTCCTCGGTCAGAACTTCGCCAAGTCCTTCGATGTGCAATTCCTCTCGAAAGAAAATAAGTATGAATACGTGTGGGCTACCTCTTGGGGTGTCAGCACACGACTCATGGGCGCCCTCATCATGACACACTCCGATGACAACGGACTCGTCCTACCACCCCATCTCGCTCCCATTCAAGTGGTGATTGTACCTATCTTCAAAAAAGAAGACGACCTCAGTAAACTGATGGAAGTGCTCAATCCCTTGGCTGACAAACTGAAAACAAAAGGAATCCGTGTCAAAGTGGATACTTCAGAGAAACAAACGCCCGGCTTTAAGTTTGCCGACTATGAGCTCAAAGGCGTGCCCGTCAGACTTGCAATGGGTGGAAGAGACTTGGAAAACGGTACAATCGAGATCGCTCGGCGCGACACACTCACCAAAGAAACACTGCCGCTTGAGGGAATAGTAGAAAAGATTGCTGCCTTGCTCGAAGAGATGCAACGCAATATCTATCAGAAAGCACTCGATTATCGTTTGGCTAATACCCGCGAAGTGAACTCTTACGAAGAGTTTAAGGAAGAGATAAAGAAGGGAGGTTTCCTCCTTTGCCATTGGGACGGTACCCCGGAAACAGAAGAACGTATCAAAGAGGAGACAAAAGCCACTATCCGTTGCATACCTTCAAAAAACAATGTCTTGTTCAAAGGCAACAATACCATCTTTGAAGAAGGACGTTGTATGGTTACCGGCAAACCCAGTAAACAACGGGTTATTTTCGCTATTGCTTATTAAGAGAACCCTTGGGCGGAATTACAAAGTATAAAATTTGGCAATTTTTCCACTCGAAAATCACTCCGTTTTTTTCGAAAAAAGTGCACCCTCACAGCACCTATTGTGCGGACAGCGTGCGGACATCGTGCATACTTTGTGGTATAATATTCTTATTATGTGAATGTTATAGGCATAAAAATGGCCATTTTTTGCTCTCTGCCTGCAAAAAAAACACCAAAAAAATTTGGCAATTTTTCCCCAACTGATATTTTCCCTCATCACATGACTCTCATCCTTCGGAGTATCACCTGCTGCTGCTTGAGCATATATAGCGAAGGACGACTGGGATGCATCTTGCGGGGATTGGGGAGTGAGACGGCTATGAGGGCTGCCTGAGAAGAGTTAAGACGATTCGCCGAAACACCGAAATACTGCCTTGCTGCGGCTTCTGCGCCAAACATACCATCGCCCGTCTCAGCCACGTTGAGATAGACTTCAAGTATGCGCTCCTTGCCCCACAACAGTTCAATCAATACAGTATAATACGCTTCCACCGCCTTGCGGATATACGAACGGTGAGGCAGACAAAACACATTCTTAGCCGTCTGCTGTGAAATGGTGCTTCCGCCATGACGGAAATTGCCGTCACGCTTCTCTTCTATGGCATTCTTAATGCCTTCCCAAGAGAAACCGTTATGTTCATAGAATCGCGAGTCCTCAGAGGCAATGACCGCTTTCTGCAGTTGGGGAGAGATGTCCTTCAGCGGAGTCCATTTCTTTTTCAGATGCCATTCCTTCCCTTCTCTCAACGCTTCAATATGGCGGATAGACATAAGGGGGGTATATACAACAGGCACAAAGCGCAACAGCAGCACCTCGCACACCGAAAAGATGAACAAGGTTGCTGCAATGTAGCCTGTTATTTTCCAAAAGTTTTTCACCGTTAACGTCACCTGAGGGGTCGCCCTAACTCGTCAATAAGTGTACCAAAACGGCTGCCATATTCGCCGAAGGAAGCGAAAAAGACATGCGGTGTTTGAGCCTCGATGTTATAAAACTGCGGCGGCGTGAGAATCTTGTAATGGCGGTTCATCAGGCCGCACTTGCCGTTGTATGCTTCATAGAGATAACAGTTGGTGGGCACTTTCGTAACCTGTTTGCCGTCTTTACTCGTCTCCTCGTAGATCAACTCACGGATGCCGCGGTAGATGACCTCATAGATGAGCTTTCCCGTATAGGAGAACAAATGGTCTATACCGTTATGCTCCGTGGCGATAATGCCCTCCGACCAGTCTATGCTGACCGTCTTATAGGGTCCTTGCAACACGGGTTGCAACTCAAAGTCAAATACCTGCCACAACTCTTTCTTCTCCGTGTTATAGAGGCGATGCGAGTAGTCAATATTAATGGATTTATACTCCGGTTGCAGTACCCAATTCGCTGCGGTGTCAATGAGGCCTACATTGTCTTCATCACCATGCAGGATGAGGTTATTGTGGAAGAATACAAGCGAATATTCCTTTTTGTAGGGATGCCCTTCGGGGTTGACGATAGAACCGTCGCGGCGGAAGATGAATACGGTGTCGCTGCGTACCATCACACCTCGGTCGCAACTGAATTCCCATGCTTTGTCATATTCTAACGGCGTGATGAGTTCTGCTGTGTTGAGGTTGATGAAGGCGCGCTTGCCTTCTTTGGCTACAATACCGATGCTGTCGTTGCTCGCCTCGTGTATCCAACAAATGTCGGTCAGCAGTTTCTTGCCGGTCTTGGGGTTGTAGATGTAGTCGCCATATACATATCTCAGTCCTGCCGAGCCTATTTCCACTCCCAACAACTTGTTCTTGATGGGGTTATAAAACTGCTTTACCACTGCTGCGACGATAGCGGTGAGAACGATGGCTGCGCATGCAATGAGCGCGATTTGAAAGGTCTTTTTGCGTGTCATAACTCTGTTTTTTTAGTGAAGAGATGATTCCTTCTTTCTCGAAAATTCAACTCTCCGGGGTGTAACTTCTTGTTTTTGATGCAAAAGTAGGCGTTCCTACCATACCCCGCAAACCTTGTGTATGAAATCACGAAAACAATGTACGAAACAAATACTTTATACTTGTTTCGTACATTTTTGTATCGAAAAGAAATCCGTTGGCGGAATTCGCAGTAAAAAATGTTCAATTTTTCCTCAACGGTTGCTGTCGTTTTCGTCTATCCGTTTTTGGATTTCATTGACTTTCGTTTCCGCATCTTGATAACCGCGGACTTTGCTGCTTGCATATTAGTTAACACTGCTTGTGTGAAGTTTTGTGCAACACCGATGCAGAGTTCGTATGCTTTGACAAGATTCGTAAGAATAGTCAGTTCTCATTATCACGTTCTACAAGTATGTTGGCATATTTTTCTAATCCCATTAGCAGAAAGCGTGCTTTTTGCCCCTTGGGAATGCAGATTTCTTTTAGACGGGTGCAGTCTTCAAAAGCCCGCTCTCCCATGCTTGTCACACTATTGGGGATAGTGACAGAGGTAAGACCGGTGCAACGATAGAAAACCCGCTCTCCCATGCTTGTCACACTATTGGGGATAGTGACAGTGGTAAGACCGGTGCACTCATAGAAAGCCCACCCTCCAATGCTTGTCACACTATTGCCGATAGTGACAGAGGTAAGACCGGTGCACTCATAGAAAGCATTATCTCCTATGGTTGTCACATTATTGCCGATAGTGACAGAGGTAAGACCGCTGCAACCTAAGAAAGCCCAATCTCCAATGCTTGTCACACTATTGGAGATAGTGACAGAGGTAAGACCGGTGCAACGATAGAAAGCCCAATCTCCAATGCTTGTCACACTATCGGGGATAGTGACAGAGGTAAGACGGGTGCAACCATAGAAAGCATAACTTCCAATGCTTGTCACACTATTGGGAATAGTGACAGAGGTAAGATTGCTGCAACCCACGAAAGCCCCCCTTCCAATGCTTGTCACACTATTGGGGATAATATATTCTCCTTCAAATTCTTCGGGACAGTGTATGAGTCTTTTTCTGTCATCGGAGAATTCAACTCCGTATTGGTCAAAGTATGCCATATTGTTAAGCATAAGTATTTGCTACTATTGGTGATAAGTGAAATTTTCTATAATTGAAAAATATGTTACGCTGCAAATTTACAACAATTATCTTAATTACCAAATGATAAATGGCAAATAAATAATATCGCCATCCTGCACTCTCTATCGTCATCCTGAACCGTAGATCGTTCGAACGCAGTGAGATAAGTACGTTCACGATGCGAATACTTGGAGCAACTTGTTTCAGGCTCTCCTACACTATCTCTAACAGCCATCAAACAACTGTCAAACAATCATCAAACAACTGCCAAACAATTCCAAATATCAGAAATGCCTTAGATGTTCGTTTTTGAACCGAAAGCATAGCAGACGCAGCGTCTCTGCGTCGGGGTCGAGGGTGAACCATGTGTTATTAAACGGGTTAGGGTGTCGCAAGATATGTATGTCACGCGCCGGTGTATTGCCCTCCACCAACAAAAAAAGTTTCTTCCCCGTTCGTTTGTTCACCGCCATGTCTGCCACCATCACCGCATGACCATAGCGGCTCTTGCCCGCCACCTTATGATGACCATACACAAACACATCACCTATCTGCATCTCAAAAAGCGGTCTTGTTGGCAGACTGCGGGTAAGCGAGGTGGTGTTGCAATAGCCATACACACTGCGCATATATTTCTCAAACGCCTGTCGGTTGTTGCCTCCTGTATAGCGCATCTTGTTGCCGTTGAGAGCCGTGAAACAAATGTCGCTATACTTGCCCGCTGCAAACATATACTCTGCATAGAGCCGCATACATACATCTGCGCACTGCTCATCGTTGCTCAGCAACGGCAAATCCACCACACCCGACGAGAGCCACTGATAGTTGGCTTTCTTGTTGCTGTTATAGAGATATACCGGAGTGTCTTTCTTGCGCAATGGTAGTGAACGCAAATAAGCGGCAAAACTGCCATCCTTTGCAGCTATTCTTTCGTAGCCTATCGGCAAACGAATGTCACCTATCGTCTTTGCATTAAGTGCGTTGCTCGACCTGTTGATGTGATACACATACCCCGCTGCCGCACCACCTAATACAGCAAGTAGCAAAAAAATGACTGAGAGAATGATAAATGTACGTTTCATAGTATTGCTGAATTACAGAGTGTTGATATTACGGCTGTTATTCATTATCTTGTTGTTATCTTGATTACTCGTTTTTCGTTATCGATTTCTATTTTGCCTAATCGTTGCAGGATGGTTTGTCCGAGGAGCAGTGGTGCCCGTTGGCTTTTTGTTACCGAAGCACGGACATCTTTAAGTTCAAGTCCTCCGAAATTGATGTTTTTCAGCACGACCACTGTTCCCTCTGAAATAGCGCCATCCGCATTGCTGAAATACTGCTTCCCCACTATATCCTTGCTGCTCAGATAACCGTTTTTAAGCATGAAGTTGGCTTCTACCTGCGACAGACTGACGGTTGATGCGCCTGTGTCGAACACGAAATTGAGCGGTAAGCCATTGATAGTGCAATCCACCTTTGTAACGCCATTGGCAGCCGTAAAGGGCACTTCCACTATCTTCTCCTCCCCTTTCCTTTCGCCCTGCTCTGTACTGAAATTCTCAATTCGCTCTTTGGCTTTGGCTTCATATTGCTGTATCAGTTGCTCCAACTCTTCGCCCTGCATGCTCTGCAAGTCGGGGTCAAGATGCAGATGGTTAAAGCATACATATCCGTCCCGCAGTTCTTTTTCCAACTCCTTGAAAGCCAACTCCTTCTCACCCAGCAAAGCATACGCGCATGCCACATTGTAGCGGTATTGAGTTGTGTCTTTTTTGAGCAGATTGTCAGCCATCTGCATCGCCTCCTCTTTTCTTCCTAACGATGCAAGTGCAAACATACGCGTCTCTTCTTTTTTAGTTTGTTCCAACACGCGCTCATAGTCTTTCTTTGCTTTTGCCTCTTCCCCCGTCATTTGCAGACAACGCGCTCGCATATACCTGTTCCAGTCATCACCGCTCTCTATGGCAAGCCCCAAGTTATAGTCTTCCAATGCCTGTTGGTAGTTTTTGTGGAAGAGGTTGACACTCGCGCGGGCAAAATACATTCGGGCATTGTCAGGGTGCCGCTCAACCAGATAGTTGATGTCGGCATACAGTTGTTCCTCATCGTTAAGTTCGTTACAGATATATGCCCGTTTGTATCGATATTCGATATCAGTGGAGTCGCTTTCAATGGCTTTATTGGCATACTGCAATGCCTGCTCCCAATCTCCCATATCAGCGTATAGGTCTGCCATCATGTCATCGAAATAGGCATCCGGCTCGATGGTCAGTATTTTTTTGCAGGTGAGTATGGCTTTCTCATATTCTTTTTGCGCTTTCTGCAAATAAAGCATATACAGATACCAGTCAACCACATTGGGGTTAGCAAGGGTCTGCACCTTGAATTTGTTGGTCAGCAGTTCTATCAATTCCTCTTCTTTGCACTCGCCGAGCCGTTCTAAAGCGTTGCTCTCGTATGCCTCCAATTTGAGTGCTTCCACTATATGGTCGGCAGCCTCCTCGTATTTGCCCAGTTTTACTTCGACCTCCGCCATGGCGCTGTAGGTGTAGGAGTACTCCGCAAGTTTATGAGCATACTGATATTGCTCCAAAGCCTCCGGGTATTTCTCTTGCAAGAACAGGTTTCTGCCAAGATATAAATAGCCTTTGATATATCCGGGGGTGAGCTTCTGATACTGACGGAAATCGGCATCCGACTTATCCCAATTACTTACGTCACGGTAGAGCAATCCGCGCGATGCATACCAGTCCGCATTTTTCGGTTCTGTCTTAATCGCCTGCGTGAAACAGTTCAGTGCCTCCGTGCTATCTTCCATAATAAGATAGATTCTCCCTTTGAGGTGGATAGTCCAAGCCTGATAATATTTATCGGCTTTAGGGAGGTTTTTGAGCGCTAAGTCAGCATAGTGAATGGCATTGCCGTTCTCGCTTTTTCGCACATAGGCAGAGGCAAGCCATGCGTAGGCATAGCCGTTCTTGGGGTTCTGTGCCGTCTCTTTTTTGAGGAAGTCGATGCCTTCTTCAATTTTCTCGTCTTGAAGGAGTTCGATACCTCGTTGGTAGTTGTAGGAGTCGGGTTGTTTGACATCCTTGGCATAACTGCCGGCGCAAAGCGCAGTGGCTGCGCATAAAACAATGATAATGCGTTTCATAATGATATATTTTTTGGTTTGTTATTGAGTCTGATTAAAGTGTGTATCCGATACTATATGTCCTTTCGCGGTGCAAAGGTAACCCGGTGAATCTGCTGCAAAGGTAGGATTTTGCTTCTTTGCTGCCATCGCTTCTTTACGAAATAGCATAAATAATGTATGAAAACCATCGTATCCCATAAGTTCATATATTTTTCTTTTGTTCGGCAAAGATAGAGGTCTGTTGTGCAAGATATTTGCACAAGGTGTTTTATTCATAGACGGGAGTAAATGCAGGTTACGCCATTTGTTTTCAAAGAGCGCATTTACAGCACATAGCCCGCAATAAAAATGTATGAATTATCTATTCTGATTTTATTATACAGAGAAATTTTATTATCTTTGCATACAAAATTTGCAGTATATCCACCGGCGAAATTGAAATGAGCAATTACAATAAAGTCCTTTGGCAGCCTGCAAGCCAGTCCGCAGCGCTTCACAAGACAATTTCAAGCGGACAAAATTATGTGATTATTATGTGATTATTATGTGATTATTATGTGATTCAGCGGACATCGTGCATACGTCAGGCAAACTAACCAACCCATCTGTCATCCTTACCTGATATACACACGCTATATTATTAATCTTGCAACCAACTAATCTGTATTATGTACTATTGGAAAGAACCTGAACAAAAACCATACGCCATCTATGTGCATGGCTTTGCCTCGAGTCCGAAAAGCGGTACTCTGTCTTCGCTTGCACGTGCTCTACCTCAATATGAATGGCTGGCTCCCGAAATTACTCATGACCCCTATGAGTCGCTCAATATCCTGAACGAATGGGCGCATGCCTTCCAACCTTCTCTGATAGTAGGTGCTTCTATGGGAGGTATGCTGTGTCTTTATATCGATGCTCCTCAGGCGAGTAAAATAGCCGTGAATGCTTCGCTTGAAATGGAACGAACACTACGGCAAAAAGGCTATGGCAAACACCCATATCTGCAAGAGCGGGAAGACGGCGCCAAAGAATTTGTGATTGATGAACCTATGATTCAACGGTTCATACAGTTCAAAAAAGAGAAAACTTTCATTCCAGGCTCAATAAGTATTGGTTTGTTTTCCACAAAAGACGAGTTGCTCGGACATGAGATGTCGAAACGCAATGCCAAAGTGTTGGAGGCGGCAGAGTGGGAGGTCGTGTGGTCTGACAAATTCGGGCATTTCTGCAACGACAATGCAGTGAAGAAAATCACCGAACTCGTAAATAATCTGAATAAACCTTTGATAAACCATATCCGCTGACGGAATTGAAAGTTATAAAATGTTCAATTTTTCCTCACACTTTCACAAAGCCTATTGTAAGGACAGCGTAAGGACCTCGTAAGCCTTTCGCAACCCCATGGAATAATCAAAAATGTTCTATTTTTCCTCACACAATCCTCCGTTTATAGCAGCCTCCCCAATTGCTGCGACTCTAATCACGACAACCCGTTAAACTAAATCTGCAACGCAAGAGAAAAAAACATTTGCTGATATGAATATTTTGTTGTATCTTTGCGCTGTGAAATAGAACAAAACGATATACTGTAAAATGGACCAATACATTAATATCAAAGTGCGCGTTTGGCGGCAAGCCGGACCTAAGGCTAAAGGCTATTTTGAAACCTATGAGCTCAAAAACATCTTCCAAGGCGCTTCCTTCCTTGAGATGATGGACATCCTCAACGAGCAACTCATTGCCGAGAAAAAAGACCCGATTGCATTCGATCACGATTGTCGTGAAGGTATATGCGGCATGTGCTCTATGTATGTCAACGGACATCCTCACGGGCCCGACTCTGCTATCACCACTTGCCAGCTGCACATGCGTAAGTTCAAAGATGGTGATACCATTACAGTCGAACCTTGGCGTAGCCACGCTTTCCCCGTTATCAAAGACCTGATGGTGGACCGGAAAGCATACGATAAAATCATGCAAGCAGGCGGGTTCATATCCGTCAATACCGGTGGAGTGCCTGATGCCAATGCTATTCCTATTCCCAAATCTAAAGCCGACGAGGCGATGGATGCCGCTTCATGCATCGGATGTGGCGCTTGTGCCGCTGCCTGCAAGAACGGCTCTGCAATGCTCTTTGTAGCAGCCAAGGTGAGCCAACTGGCATTGCTTCCCCAAGGTAGGGTAGAGGCTAAAGCACGCGCAAAAGCCATGGTGGCTAAAATGGACGAACTCGGTTTCGGTAACTGTACCAACACAGGTGCCTGCGCCGCAGAATGTCCCAAACAAGTCTCCCTTGCCAATATCGCTCGTCTCAATCGCGAGTTTATCGGAGCCAAGTTCTCAGATTAAAACTGCTTGTGCAAATCGAAATTGCCAACATAAAGAAAATGCTGCTTTCAATCGAAAGCAGCATTTTCTTATAGAGTAAACATCTCAACGGCAAGCGATTTGAGCCGTAGTATAATCTCTTCCGTCTCCACTTTTCTCCCAAGCTCACGCTCCATGGTAGTGACCCCCTTGTCGGTGAAACCGCAGGGGTTGATGCGCTGAAACCAATTCAAATCGGTACTCACGTTGAGGGCAAAACCGTGCATCGTGACGTAATGTGACGCTCTCACACCGATAGCACATATCTTTCTCGCTCTTGCTGTCTGCGGCTCTATCCATACGCCAGTAGCCCCCTCCAATCGTTCCCCTCGTATGCCATACATTGCCAGCAAACGGATTATCAGTTCTTCAATATTATATATGTAGGTCTTTATTCCCCAATGATAATGCTCCAAGTCGATGATGGGGTAGCCTACTACCTGACCCGGACCATGGAAGGTGATGTCACCGCCGCGGTCTATCTTGTAAAACTCTGCTCCGAGATGTCGCAATTCTTCCTCTGAGACCAGCAGATTCTCCCGATTGCCGTTTCTGCCGATGGTATATACCGGCGGGTGGGTGCAGAGAATAAAATAGTCGGTCTGCTCCGCCGTTTCGTTGAACAGTTTCAGCCGTATTTTCTGGTCGAAAATCTCATGTTGACGCTGCCATGCATCTTGATAGGGTATTTCGCCCCAGTAAATAAAAGATAGTGATGACATAATCAGGGTTCTCCTTATATAGCAAGAGACGCATAAGCGTCTCTGTCTTGCTTGCTGCGAGTGGACAACTGCTTGCCGTTTCTCGCTTTACTTCGTACCGCGAGTGGGCAACCTGCTTGCCGTTTCTCGCTTTACTTCGTACCGCGAGTGGGCAACCTGCTTGCCGTTTCTCGCTTTACTTCGTACCGCGAGTGGGCAAGTGTTTGCCGTTTCTCGCTTTACTTCGTACCGCGAGTGGGACTTGAACCCACACAGCCGTTTCTCGCTTTACTTTGTACCGCGAGTGGGACTTGAACCCACACAGCCGTTTCGGGCCAAAGGATTTTAAGTCCTTCGTGTCTACCGATTCCACCATCGCGGCGCTTTTTGTGTAAGCGACTGCAAAGATACAACCATTTTTCTTTATACGCAAATCTTTTTTTTGTCGGCTTTATGCAAAAAAAACAATCTCCCGTTCTGTCGCAGAGCAGGAGATTGGGGTGTGAAATATACTATAAAACAGGTTTGTCTTTGTTTATAGCCCAAGACATTGTTTGTTTTGCGGCTATATCGCAATACTTATAATTGACGATGCAAAGATATGGCAGTTCGCTTATACCCGCAATCCCTAATTATAGTGATTTTTCACGTGACAGTTATTCTTATTTAGAAGTATTTGGTTTCAGAGCCGATTATCGAAGTCAGCAAGTTATTTGCCAAACGGCTGGCTCCAAAACGGAAATTCTTGTTGTTAAGCCATTCTTCACCCAACACTTCCTTCACAATGGTGTAGTGCTGAACGGCTTCTTCTGTAGTGCTCACACCGCCTGCAGGTTTGTAACTTACCTTTATGCCCGTCTTCTCATACCAGTCTTTGATGGCACGGCACATGACGTAGGTGGCTTCAGGGGTGGCGTTGACGGCAATCTTTCCTGTGGAGGTCTTGATGAAATCACACCCGGCCTGCATGGCAAGCAACGAAGCTTTGTATATGTTGTCTGCTGTTTTCAGGTCGCCGGTCTCGAGTATCACCTTCAAATGGGTTGGCTCCTTGCAGGCTGCGCGCAATTCGCAAAGCTCGTCATACACCTCCTGATATCTCTTTTCGAGGAACTTGCCTATTGAAATAACTACGTCTATCTCGGTGGCTCCGGCTTGAATAGCGAGCAGAGTCTCGGCTACTTTCACTTCAATAAATGTTTGAGAAGCGGGGAAACCTGCACTGACGGCAGCGATACCGATATCTTCTTTCAGTTCAGCGCGGACATCGGCAACCATGGCAGGATATACACAAATTGCTGCCACATTGGGGATGTCGGGGTAATGCTGCTTAAACTCATTTACTTTTTGAGCCATGCCGCGTACTTTGGCGGATGTGTCATTCCCATTAAGCGTAGTGAGGTCAATCTGATGTAAACATTGCTTCCAAACCTCTGCATTGTTGTTCTCGGCGAAGTGTTTCTCAATGATGGACTGCACTTCTGCCTTTACTTGCTCGTCAGTCATACCTAAGTTGTACTGACTAAATAATTCCTCAAACTTATTCATAGTATTATAAATTTTGTGTTTTTTCTTTTGGCGGTCTGTTCAAGCGGGCAAGAATGGTTTCATTACCTACCACATGGTCGCCTATCTCCACAAACATTTCTGTATCAATAGGCAGATACATATCCACGCGTGAACCAAACTTGATAAAGCCCAGATGCGAATTGCGTTGCGCATGACTGCCTGCTTTCGCATAAGTCACTATACGTCTTGCCATAGCCCCTGCCACCTGTCTGACTAACAATTGAATGCCGCTTTCGGTTTCAATTATGACAAGAGAACGTTCGTTCTCGGTGCTCGATTTGGGAAGCCATGCGCCTTTATGACGACCTTTTTGATGCTCACTCCGAATCACTTTTCCTTCTATCGGATACCAATTGGCATGCACATTAAACGGCGACATGAATATAGAAACCTGCAAACGGCGCTCATGCAGCACTTCGTCTTCGTCCGTCTCTTCTATTACTACCACTCGTCCGTCAGCCGGAGCAATCACAAAATCAGGATCGTCCACCTCCAAAACCCGAACGGGATTGCGAAAGAAGTAGGTGACAAAACACAGCAGAATGGCTGTGATGACAAGAGTGACGGCAAACACCCAATGAGGGGATGTCAGATATACCGGCACATTCACAACAAAAATCAGCATCACTAAAAAAATAATGATGTTGCGTCCTTCTCTATGTATGCGTGGTCGTTTCATGCTTTACTCCATTCTTCATAAGGCATCTGAGCCAACATGTCGGCAGCTTGGTCCAAGCCTTCCTTCAGCTTTTTCTCAAGCATCATGCGAAACATCATCGGCAAATCTGCACTCATGGTCAGTTTTATGCGTGTGTCGTCCGATGCCAACTCTTTGAGTTGAATCCAAAAAGTAATTGCCATCGGACTGTTTTCTGTCATCAACTTGATGGTCTTGTTCTCTTCGCGGTCAACCACACGAATTGTTATTTTTTGTCCCAGTCCGTCCACCTTGAAGCGAGCCCAATCCTGTTCAAACTCCATGTCACGCACTTTGTCCTGAGGAATCAAATCGCGCACTTTGTCCAAACTGCGCATATCGCTCAAAACAGCATATATAGGCGCTGCTTGAACCGTAGCTTTGCTCACTTTGCTTTCGTATTTTACTTCTGCCATTTCTCAGGGTCTTTTTGCCAGTTGTGGAATCCTTTTACGTCCTGCTCCGATATATAGCCGATTTCAACAGCATGACGAAGCACGGCATAGAAATTGGTGAGAGAGGTGAGTTCTACATCCATATCACGGAGTTTCATGGCGGTAGGCTGAAGCTCATAGTTGAAGATAACTACCAACCCGAGCACTTTACAACCATTCTTTCGGATGGCATCCACGCAAAGCAAGGAGTTGCGGCCGATGCTGACCTGGTCTTCTATCACCACCACATTCTGCCGTGGCTTCAAGTCTCCTTCTATCATATTCTCAAAACCGTGATTCTTGGGCTCCGGATGAATATATACAAAGGGCAATCCTAACAATTCGGCTACCATCATTCCCATGGCAATGGCATTGGTAGCAACGGCGGCAATGACCTCGACGTCAGGGTACTGCTCGATAATGGCACGAGCCATCTGTATCTTAATGGCGGTGCGAATACGGGGATAAGAAAGAATCTTTCTGCTATCGAAATATATAGGCGATTCCCAGCCGTTTGCCCATGTAAAAGGATTGTGCGGCTGAAGCTTTAAGGCTTTCACTTGAAGCAACATTTCTGCTACGTAATCTTGTAATGGTTTCATAATCAAATACTCCTCTGGTTAATTATACACTACCTTTCAATCTGCAAAGATACAACTTTATCGCGATACTACAAACTAAATTCGTATGTTTTTTAACATATTCCTCTTTTTGCTACTTCCACAATGCAAATTCCCTGAATATGATATCCGTCGGCAGAACTCACCATGAGCGGATTCCTTTGACGACAGGTCGATAATAACAGGTTGTAAGCCTTTCGTAATGACCTTGTAGGGAGCGCGTAAACCTTCCGAAAACCATTATTGAGCTTTCTTGTTTTGATATCGCTCTATTTGCTTTTCTGATACGGTACGCATCTGCTCCAAACGGTGTGCATCCTGCATTGATATGGCCAGTTGTCGGGTTTCTACTAAGGCGGTTTTCTCCACGTCTTGAAGATAGTAGGCATAATTGCGTTTGCCGTGAAGTGTTACTTTCACCCGTTCAGAACGATTCATATCCACAAACTCCAGCAGCCGCATGGCATCCTCCTCGCTCACTGTCAGTATTTCATGCCAACCTTCCGCCTGAAAACTGTGATTTTCGCCATCTACTCCAATCGTATTGTCATTTGCCGACAATTCTATTCCGGTCTGCTCCAAGGACGAAGAGCCAAAGTAATAAGATTTCAAAATGGTATGAAAATCATCGGTCACATAGCATTGCAGAAAACAGCGGGAGTCGTTTCTTCCCGTTGTCAGAAGACGATGCACATATCTCCCGTGGTCTTCATATTGGTCTTTCTTCTCATACTTGAAACTTTTCACTTGCTTGTCCACTTCCGGTAATACAATTGCGAGCAAAGAGTCGGCGTATTGCAGATTGCGCTCGGCTTCCACGAGACCGATGCTGTCTTCCAAGTGTTTTGCCAAGCGTCTTACGTCCACTTGCTTGGGATACAATATATGCACCGAGTCCAATTCTATCTTGGCTGCATTCAGTTGCCCTGCCTGAGCCAATTGTGATGCTTGTTCATACCGCTGCATCGCTGCCTGATGCTCTTTCTTTTTGCCGTTGCAACCGCATAAGAATGCTATGCATATCAGTAGCACGATTGACTTTTTCATACGCTTTTCAATATATCCAATGGTTTGTCTATTAAATAATCAGGATTCAACGTCTGAAGCGTTTCCCGTTTGCAGAATCCCCAGCTGCAACCAATCACCCTCAAACCGGCATTCCGGGCTGTCTGTATATCCACATCAGAATCACCTATATATATCATCTCCGTTGCGGAAGTGAGTTTCCCGCTTTGTGTAAAGGTGTAATCTATCCGGCATTCTTTCAAAATATCCCGCACTATCTGCGGATCGGGCTTGCGCGGACAACTTTTTCGCTCGCCTAACACCACATCAAACCTGTCGCCGAAATAATGCTTCACTATCTTCTCTGTCGCTGCCTGATATTTGTTGGATGCCACTGCCAACTGCCAACCCGTATCTTTCAATATTCTCAAGACCTCTTCTATTCCTTCATAGGGCTTGGTCAGGTCGCAGTTATGCTCATTATAATAAGGAACAAACCACTCTCTGACACGCAAAACATTTTCTTCTGTTCGAGCCTTAGGTGGCAGGGCTCTCTCTATCAATTTGTTCACACCATTGCCTACCAGCTGCGGATATTCTTCAGCCTGATGTGTCGGATAGCCTGCTTTCTCGAGTGCATAATTGCATGCCGCTCCCAAATCCGCTATTGTGTTGAGCAGTGTGCCGTCTAAATCGAAAATAGCCAGTCCCATCTGCACTTCTCTTTATCCTTAAATTTTTTTTGTTACTTCTCCTTACCTTCTTAAAATTTCTGCAAAAGTACATAATTCTCCTCAAACTCGCAATACCTAATTATAGTGTCACGGCAAACGCATCAAAATTTTACTCGTTGGTAAATAGGCTATGCATAGACTATGCAACCTGTCTTGCCTGCTGAATAGAAACCATTGTGCCCTCTGAATACTCCTTTGTAGCACATCTCCAGCGCCTGAACTTAGGTGATTCTTAGGTGATTCTTAGGTGATTCTTATGTGATTCAGCGCACTTCATAAACCCCTCTCGCTGTTCTGTGAATATGCTGACAACAATAGTGAAGAATAGAACAATTTTGTAGGGTGCACTAAAGACGCACGATGTCCGCACGATGTCCGCATGATAGGTGCTATGGCACCTTTTGTGAAGAATAGAACAATTTTTTTTGTCTATGGTGGTGCCTAAAGTCCTTAACAGGTCATTAACGGGTCCTATGTCCTTAATGAGTGTTATGATTAAATTTTATTTTAACCCATTGGAGGAATTACAAGTTATGTCGGTAGATGAATTTGCCACCTGCCATCTTGTAGAGCCATAGCGTGCTATGTCTCTCAAATATATGTGCTATGTCTCTCATCTTTTACCTAATATGCCTCAAATTTTTAATTACACCAACGAGTTAGAAATTAAAAAAAACTTTTCTTTTCCTATTGCACAATCTAAAAACTCTTTGTATCTTTGCACGCAAAATTATGCATTGTTGTGCCTGAATGAAAAATGCTATTATTGTTATTAGGAGTTTTATACTTATTCTTACTACTAACTTGCATTCTTGGATTCCTATGATATAGTTTTCTGTAGATTTGCATAATAATGAAATCTTGTTAATTACATAAATTTTATGAGAACAATTCAATTTCTTACGAATATAAATAGTTTACTGAAAATATTACCACTCGTTTTTTTTATGTGCTTAGTATCTTGTAATAAAGAAAATGAGTACGTTGGCGGACAATTGCAAGGAAAATTAAAGACAAAAGATGTGGAGTATCATTTTAGTTCATTCTTTTCCGATAGTTATGAATATGCTATTTCCGCTATTAAGCAAGATGATATATTGCTAATAAAAGTCCTAAATGAACCTTCGCCAATTTCATTGTCAAAAATAGTTGTTGAAAATAGAATGTGCAGTGATACATTACATGTATATTATGAACAAAGTGAAAGTAAAGGCGCTTCAAATGGTCTATGTCTTTTGAATTGGAATTTTTCTGTCATGCCTATAACATTAGAAAGATTAACGATAGATTGGAATAAATCCTTTTGTAGAACGATAGAACTCGCTGATAATGACGAAACTATAATATTCTTGAAAAATGTAGGTGATTCTTTAGAAAATGAGTTGTATTAATAAAATAATATTGCTTTTCTTCCTTTTACTACCGGTAAGGATCTCTGCTACGCATGCCGAAGAAATAATTCGTAGAGAACAAGTTCTTAAATTGCTATGTCATTCTGTAGATACTACACATTGTGATATATATATGTCTAAGGATGAGTTGACTCCGTCTGAGGTTATTTGTGTAATTCCAGACACAATTATGTCTCCTTTAGGTGCTTCTCATTTTCTATTTGTTGATTATTTCCCGCGGGCGAATTGGGGACATAAAGCAAAATTGTTTTTTATAGATTCTAAGAATAATATTATTGATAGTATCTTATGTTCTTTTCCGCCAGTGAAAGACATGAATATAATAGTAAAAAGCAATGAATTATTGGAAGAATGTGAAATTGTTGTTAATTCTTCCACATCGGCGAAAAGTATACTATCAGCAAACATTTCGGCATCTATATGGGATAATAGCCCCAATAATTTTGCCTTGATTATAAACGGTGGATATAATAAAGAATACAATCATGAAAGATATTGGAATGATTGCTCACAAATATATCAAACACTAATACAAAAATATAAATATAAGAAAAGTAATATAAAAATACTGATGTCTGATGGTACAGATCCTGCGGATGATATGCACAAAATTCTCGGTGGATATGCTTCTTCACCATTAGATTTAGATAATGACAACGTAAATGACATACAACAGTCAGCAACATCCACTAATATAAACTCTGCCCTCAACTATTATTATAGTAATTTGAATTTGGGTGATAATCTGTTTATTTTTGTTACAGATCATGGCGGAATTAAGTCGGACTCTACATCAACTTTTATATGCGGTTGGAATACAACAATTTTATATGATTATGTTTTTTGCTCTACAATAAAACTTATCGCGAATAAAGGTATTAATGTCAACATCGTGATGGGACAGTGTAATAGTGGGGGGAGTGTTAGCTATTTATCCTCCCATATGAGTGGTTCCGGTAATGTCGTAATCTCTTCTGCTTGCAGGAAAGATGAAAGTTCTTGGTCGAATACTCTCACTACTTATGATGAATATCTCTATCATTGGACTTCAAGTGTAAAAAAAGAAAACCCCAATGGAACTTCTGTAAATGCAGATTTAAATAATGATGGTTTTATTTCAATGTCTGAAGCATTTCATTATGCAAAGGTTAATGATACAAAAAACGAACACCCCCTGCTATACTCATATCCAACCTCACTCGCAAGTAAATTCACTTTGTATGGCATTTTGCCAAATATTTCCGGTGCAACTTCTATTTGTACTGCATCAGAGAATTATACTATAAATTATGTCCCGAGTGGGTCATCTGTAACGTGGTCAATAACACCGATAGGAAAATTATCTATTGTTTCTCAAAGTGACAATAATGTGACTTTGCAGAGAGTATCAAATACTAATAGTGGAGTAGTTACTCTAACCGCTACAATTACAAGGAATTCGGCGACCTATACGGTCACTAAAACAATACAGTTGCTAAATATAAACACGCCATTTATCAGATACTCTCCACCAGGAACAAAATGGTATCGTAATGAAGCAAGAACGTTTACAATACATAATTGCCCTTCATCTGTCGGAAATGACATTACATGGGTAATAAAAAAGAATGGCTCTACCATAGAAACAGGACATGGCTTGTCTTATACTTTCACACCAACAAATATAGCGACATATACTATTAGAGCAACAGATGCGAAACATTGCTCTTCTCAAAATTATGCAGAAGTAAGTTATGCTGTAACAGCAAAATTAATAGTAAGTTCATCTTTTTCTGCTGAAGGAAACTATTTAAATATAAATATTGGTTATGAAAATTCAGATGAATTGCCTGAAGGAATTTTCTTAGTAGATATATTTAATACAAATGGTATATTACTTTATTCGTCTAAGATTGACACATCTTGTTTGATGATACCAATAAAAGATATCAAATCAGACTCCTTTGTGGTGAAAATTTTCAATGAAAATAAGGAAGAAATATATAATAAATTGATAATTAAACAAAATAACTAACAATCACTATTATGAAGAAAAGTTTATTTTTTCTGTCAGCTGTAGCAATTGCTTTGCTGACTGCATCGTGCAACAAGAGTTTGCCCGAAGAGCTCGACTTGAAGGTTAATCCCGATCCGATGACCGTTAAGGCCGGTCAGGTAGATGTGGAAATTACCGGTACTTTCCCTGAGAAGAAATTCTTGAAGAAAGCTTTAGTAAACGTTACTCCCGTCCTTAAATACGGCGATAACGAAGAGATTGAAGTAGTAGGTGAAACCACCACTTATGTAGGTGAGAAGGTTACCGAAAACGGTATTCTTGTTAATCAGGCTACCGGTGCTACCGTTTCTCAGAAGTTCTCCACCAAGTATGTTCCCGAGATGGCTACCGCTAAACTCTACCTCCGCGTGAATGGTAAGGTCGGCAAGAAGGAATATGATGAAGAAATTCCTGACATTCTTGTGGCTGAAAACATCAATGCGACCTCACAGATGGCTAACGCCAACGATAACAAAGGTGCCGTTACTCCCGACAAGTTCCAACGCGTTATCCAAGAGATGCAAGAGGCTGACATCAAGTTCCTTATTCAACAAGCCAATCTGCGCAAAGAGGAAACCAATTCTGACGCTGTTAAGAATCTGCAAGAGGCTATCAAGGCAGCTAACGACAGCGCTAACCTTGAAATCAACAAACTCGAAGTTATCGGTTATGCTTCTCCCGATGGCGCACAGAAACTGAATGAAGACCTTGCTAACAAACGTCAGAAAGAGACTGCCAAGTTCTTGCAGAAACAATTCAAGAAAGACAAGATGGACGTGGCTATTGAAAGCAACGTTACCGCAGAAGACTGGGAAGGCTTCCAGGAACTGATGGAGAATAGCAATATCCAAGATAAAGAGTTGGTTCTCCGCGTTCTGAGCATGTATAGCGACCCCGAAGAGCGTGAGGCTCAAATCAAGAACCTCAGCGCTGTTTATGAAAATATCGCTGACGAAATCTTGCCCGCTCTGCGTCGCAGCCGTCTTGTTCTCACCACCGACCTTATTGGTAAGAGCGACGAAGAAATCAGCAAATTGGCAGAAGAAGATCCTGCTCAGCTCAGTCTGGAAGAACTCCTCTATGCTGCTACTTTGAAAGACGACCCCAACGAGAAAGCTAAAATCTACAACAAAGCCATCGAACTCTATCCTGATGACTATCGTGCTTACAACAACCTCGGTATGATTCACTTCGACCAAGGCAATGTGGAAGAAGCTCGCCGCTGCTACAGCAAAGCTCTCGAAATCGAGCCCAACAATCCCGACGTAAACTACAACGCCGCTATTGCAGCTATGGCTGACGGCGACCTTGACAAAGCAGAAGAATACCTCGGCAAAGCTGCCGGAACACAAGGCGACCTCAATGCCGCTATGGGTACTCTCTACACTCTCAAGGGTGACTATGACAATGCGAAGAAAGCTTATGGCTCATCTGCTACCAACAACGCTGCTGTTCAGCAGATTCTTGACGAAGACTATGCTGCTGCCCGTCAAACCCTCGACAACGTGAAAGAACCTAATGCTACAACCGCTTATTTGAAAGCTGTAGTAGGTGCTCGCACCAACGACCGCGAGGCTGTTTATAGCAACCTGCGTACTGCCATCGAGCGTGACGCTGCTATGAAAGACAAAGCCGCTAAGGATGTTGAGTTCAAGAACTTCAAAGAGGATGAGACATTCCAAGGAATCGTGAAATAAGTAGTTTTCATAATTTATTAATAATGTTTTTTCAGTCAGTCTGCTGAGACAGCAGACTGACTTTTTTTGCATTAATAAAAGCAAAACTCCTGCTTTTGGCTTGCGTATTCTAAAAAGATTACCTACCTTTGTGGGCAGATAAAAACTGACTATGGAGAAACTTATTGAACTGAACGAAGCGCTCGACACAGCCGTCTTCTATGGCGTCAACAACCAGAATATGCTCTTCCTCAAGAATCTGCATCCGCAAGTACGTATTGTGGCAAGAGGCTATCATGTGAAGGTCAGCGGCAATGATGAAGAGATAGAACGATTTGAAAAGAATCTGCATACTGCCGAGCTTTTTTGTCTGCAACATAACACGCTCACCGAGCAGCAACTCTCCGACCTGGTCAGTGGTAATCAGCCCGCCGACCACCTCCCTGATAATCTGATTTTGCACGGAGCACAAGGCAAACCTGTTATTGCCAGAACAGAGAATCAGCAGCGCTTGGTGAAAGACTTCTTGAAGAATGACCTCCTTTTCGCAATAGGACCTGCCGGCTCAGGCAAGACCTATACTGCTATCGCACTCGCTGTCAGGGCTCTGAAAAACAAGGAGGTGAAGCGCATTATTCTCTCAAGGCCTGCGGTGGAGGCAGGTGAGAAATTGGGATTCCTGCCCGGCGATATGAAAGAGAAAATCGACCCCTATCTGCAGCCTCTCTATGATGCACTTGAAGAGATGCTCCCCCATCAGAAACTCAGCGAATATATGGAGAAGGGTATCATTCAGATTGCCCCTCTCGCTTTTATGCGCGGGCGCACTTTAGGAAATGCGGTGGTTATTCTCGACGAGGCTCAGAATACCACGACGCAGCAGATAAAAATGTTCCTTACCCGCTTGGGCTTGGGTGGCAAGATGATTGTGACAGGTGACTTGACGCAAATAGATCTCCCTGCTCAGCAAAAATCGGGGCTCAAGGATGCCGTGGAGAAACTCGCCGAAGTGGAGGGCGTAAGTATCATTCACTTTGCTGAAAAAGACATCGTCCGTCATCCGCTTGTTACCCGTATCGTAAAAGCCTACGAGATGGAAAATAAACAATAGCAATATAGTGATATGGAAACCTCTTAATCTATCACTCTAACAATCTTATAATACAACTTAACTCAACAATAATGAAAACAACTGTATTTCTTACCGGAGCAACCGGCACTATGGGTTGGGCAGGACTCAAAGAACTCCTTGCTCACAAAGAAAACTATAACATCCGTATCCTTGCTCGCCCTTCCGAGAAAAACAAACGCAAACTCGCAGGCATGGAGAAGGATATTGATATTGTGTGGGGCGACTTGGGCAAATATGAAGATGTCCTCAGAGGTGTCAGCGGAGCAGATATCGTTCTTCATGTAGGAGGTATGGTATCACCTCAGGCCGACTATCGTCCGAAGGCAACTCGCAAAACCAATCTTGGTGCTGCCGAGAATATACGTAAGGCGGTCGTAGCCCAAGGGGATAATCAGCCTAAAGTAGTGTATATCGGTTCGGTGGCACAGATGGGTGACCGCCGTGAGCCCTTGCATTGGGGACGAACAGGTGATCCTATCTGTGTGAGTGCTTATGACCATTACGGAATAACCAAGGTTTTGGCAGAACGTATCCTCACTGATGGAGGCATCAAAAAATGGGTGAGTCTGCGTCAGTCAGGTATTCTTTATCCTGCTATTTTGAAAAACTACGACCCCATTATGTTCCATGTGCCTATCCGTGGCGTGTTGGAATGGGCAACTGTGGAAGACTCCGGCCGTCTGCTTGAGCGTGTTTGCCGTCCGGAAGTGCCCGAAGAATTCTGGAATCGTTATTATAACATCGGCTCCGGCAAGGAATACCGCATCAGTAACTATGAATTTGAAGTATTGCTTCTCGATGCTATCGGTTGTCCGAGACCGGAGAAAATCTTCAATGCCAACTGGTTTACCACTCGCAATTTCCATGGTATGTGGTATGTGGATGGTGATGTGCTGGAAAACTACCTTCATTTCCGTGCCAATATTCCTGTGAAAGAATATTTTGAGCAGATGTCCCGTAGTGAAAGCCTTCCCGGAGGCATAAAGATAGCCAAGGCTACCAAGGCTGCCAAACTTGTGCCCCACATTGTAAAACTCGCAATGAGGGCTATGGCATATTCAAAGACCCATGGCACCCAATGGTGGATTAAAAACAACAAAACAGAGCGTATCAATGCTTACTATGGCGGATTGGATAAATACAAAGCCATTCCCGATTGGCAGCATACCGACCTTAGCCACAACAGCGAAGAGGCAGTTCTTCTTGACCATGGCTATGATGAGCAGAAGCCGATGTCGGAGTTCACTATTGAGGATATGCAACGAGCCGCTGAGTTTAGGGGCGGTAAATGCTTGAGCAAGAAAATGAAAAAAGGCGACTGGGATACCCAACTTGAATGGCAATGTGCCGAGGGACATCGATTCATGGCAAGCCCTCGTTTGATTCTGTTAGGAGGGCATTGGTGTCCCGAGTGCTTCCCTTATCCTTATGCTGATGAGCCGGAAGAGAAACAACGCCCATGGCAATGGGACAAAGAAGCACGCCGCAATCCCTTCTTTGCACAGTTGTGGTCGCCGCTCCATGATAAAGATGAAGACAATGTGTATGACAGTCACGTCTTCGACGGCTGGGAATAAGACAACGAAAAAGCAGATAGGCATCGCTTATCTGCTTTTTTGTTTTTGAAGGGTATTGCTATTTCTAAGGAATATTTGTCTTAGCGATTTTGTTTTCTGTATTGCGAAACACTCATGCCTAAGTTGTGTTTTACGTATTTGCAGAAGAAACTGAGATTGTTGAACTCCAGACGTGTACTAATCTCTTTGGCTGTAAGGTCGGTGGTGAGGATAAGATGCTTGATTTCTTGAGTGGTAATCTTCGTAATGATACTAATGGTTGATTCTTTGCTAATATTGCGGCAAATGGCACTCAGATATTTAGGTGTGATAGCCAATTGGTCGGCAAACCATGTTACTTCTCTGCGTGTGCCATGTGTAGTGGTGAGTAGTTCTATAAATTTTCTGAAGATAACTTCTTGTTGTGAGAAAGAGTGTTGCTCCTCGTCGGTTGATTGAAGCAGCTCTTCAACCCAGCTGAGCATTTCGCTGATACATGCTTGCGAGATGACCTCTAAAGTGCGCATACGGGCAGGTGTGGTCTCATATTCGCTGTATATATTCCGGAGTTTGCGGAATGTGAGAATAAGTTCCACTTGTCTTTTTGTGAGGTGCAAAACCGGATGTTCTGCGAGGTATTGCGCTTTTTTCCACCAGCGGTTGTCACGGCGGATTGACAGATATACCACATCGTTTAAAGAACGTGACATGACTGCCACAAACCCACATTGGAAACGGCTATCGTGTGTGTAATGACCTTGCAGACTCGTAGGGTTGCATAGCGTCAAATCGTTAGCCGTAACTTGGTATTGAACCCCATTGATGTCCATCGTCATATTGCCCTTTTCGCAGAATATGATAATGATATAACTTTCGTCATACGCCCTTTGCCGGATATAAGCATCAAGGTCAGTGCCAAAATAGATATTGTCTTTGTTCATGGTAATAAAACGGCTTGTTATGATTAACAAAAAAAGCACTCTCAAAGAGTGCTTTATCTTTTGTGGTCCTGCTTGGGCTTGAACCAAGGACCCCCTGATTATGAGTCAGGTGCTACTGACCAACTGAGCTACAGGACCAAAAGCGGGTGCAAAGATACAGCTTTTTGACGAGCTATGCAAGCACTTTTTTTATAAATTGTTTATTTTCCTACTTCTTTTAATTTGGCTTCGATTACTTCAGGCTGCAATTGTTCTGCAGTGAGGCGAGGTATCATTAAATTCAATCCTTCACTCAGTTTGTCGGGATTGGGAATCTGCACTTGATTGGCTTCATAGATGTAAACCCATGCATCAGTAGTGCCGTTATAATACTTGCGAGCCAATTTAGCGAGCGACATGCCTCGACGTGTGGTTACTGCATCAATCCATTGGCTGTTTTCATCAAACAATTCGGTGTTGATGTTGGAATTGACACCGTCGTTCTTTGCTGATGTGGCTTTCACCTGTGCCTGCCCTTTATCGGTCACCTCCGTTTTCAGTTGCTTTTTCTCTTCCCATTCTTTGCGTTGCTTCTCCAAGTCCTCTTTGCTTACAAAACGCATTTCTACACGGCGGTTCGGACCATAGGCTTTCTTTACATTTGCGAGTTTGCCTTTGCCAATAGGGAGCAAGCGGTCTTTTTGGATACCATATACGTTGATAAGTTCGTTATATACGGCATCGGCACGGCGTTGTGCCAGTTTCTCGTTATATGCTTCGGTGCCGGTATGGTCGCAATAACCGGTGAGCACCACGCAGAGCGAAGTGTCTTCTTCGAGTCTGCCGGCAAATTGCTGAATGCCAATCAGAGTTTGGTCGTTCAACTCATGCTTGTCCACATCGAAATAAACGTAGTAGCGCTGATCGGGAGTGCTCTTGCTTACCACTTGCACAGTGCTGACTTCTTTGTCCACCAAAACCAAGGTGTCAATGCGTGACGAATAGATAGTATCCACATTGTTGATAACGATGGTGTCTTTCTGTGGCTCCTGTTTGCCTGCTCTCATGCCCATGAGCGCGCCTCCGCTTGAGTAGTTCTTGGCGTGATTCTTTTTCGTTGCCCCCACTTTCCAGCGAAGTGTCAGTGCGGCATACTCGATATTGTCGTTGTTGGAGCCTTTAATCCGGGTATCAATTTTGTCGGTCATAGTCACCTTGTAGATACCTTTCAAGCCGATGGCGAGACCGCGGCTGACATTAAACTCCAGCGCCAAACCGAGGTCAATCAAACCGGTGGCGTTGTATTTGTTGTCTCTCTTGTATTGTGCAAATTCATCGGCTGTGGTTGGGGCTGTAGAGTTATCCAGTTTGGAGAACTGAGGCTCATAGTTATTGGTAGCGCTGAAATAGTAACTTTTGTAGAATCCGACGCCGGCACCAGCAATGAAATACAAATTGAAGATGTTCCGGCTACGGTTGGGGAACCATGCGTTGGCAAAGTTGAATGTCAGGTTCAACTCGGCGGAATGCATGTGACCGAAAATCAGATATCTTTTGTCTCTGTCGGAAAGATAGTCCGGCAGTTTGCTTGCGTCTTTGGGCCGTGCTCCGTAGTTAGCATAGTTATATCCGAGAGCGATACCCCAAGTGGGGCTGAATGAATATTCGAGGAAGATACCGCCTGAGGGTCGTATGGCGGTGTAAGGGATGAAGTCGTTGGTTTGCACGAAGTCGCCATCAATAAAGGCCATGCCGCCTTCGAGCATGATGGACCAATTGGTGTTTTTCTCTGCCCAACCTTCATCTTTATATGGATGCACTCCTTTCTCACTTTTCTTTTTTGAGCCCTCGGACTCGTCTTGCGTTTCCTGCGCATAGAGAGCCGTGCTGAATGTTGCGGCTAAAAAAAGTACTGTAAAAAGTAAAGTTTTACGCATGATGTTTTTCATTAAGGGTTTCTTAAGAAAATATAGTCTTTGCCTAAAATAGGCGTGCAAATATACAACATTTTTTTTGAATTACAATAAGTTTGCACATTTTTTTTGCATTTTTTGCATAAAAATATGCTTTTTTTTAAGAAAATGTATCGTTATTTTCCCATTTTCTTGTGCGGCAGAAGCCTATTGTACTTTGTCAAATATGTTTTTTGTGCTATTTGTGTCAGGTGTTATTTGGCTTTATGAAATCCGCAGAATATATCGTTTATCTAACGTATATCTATCGTATATCTATCGTGTATCTATCGTATATCTATCGTGTATCTATCGTGTTTGTCGGCTTCAAATGGGTTACAGAAGGGTTGCAAAGATGTTATCATTAGCGAGGAAGGGTGTGATGATGCGTGTTTGAGGGTCTGGAAAAGGCTCAAGTTACGACAGACCGGTTATTATTTGACATGCAAGACGGACTGCCTTCCCTAATATTCCGCCAACGAGTGAAATTTTGATGCGTTCGCCATGATTTTTTATTTCATAGATTCAAAATATTGTATTATCTTTGCCGTGTTGAAAAATGGGCGTTAAAGATTGCAAATCGATAGTCAGGTAGTTATATAATCCGGCACTTCCAGTTAAACAAATTAACAATTCAACATATTATGGACATTTTAAGTAAAATGAAGTTACGCGCTCAGCAAAACCTGCAGCGCATAGTGCTTCCGGAAGGCGATGAACCCCGCACTTTGGAAGCTGCAGAAATTGTTCTGCGTGAGAAGATTGCCAAACTTACTCTTATAGGCGACCCCGAAGTAATCAACCGCATGGCGCAAGAAAAGGGCTATACACATATAGGTGAAGCCACCATCTTTAATCCGAAGACTGAACCCAAGATGTCAGAGTATGCGCATTTGCTCTATGAATTGCGCAAAAACAAGGGCATGACGGAAGAAGATGCTCAGAAGAAAGCGCAAGACCCGCTTTACTTGGGCTGTTTGATGATAAAGAACGGTGATGCGGACGGCGAACTCGCCGGAGCACGTGGCACTACAGCCGACACTATTCGTCCGGCTTTCCAAATTTTGAAGACCAAGCCCGGTGTTGGAATCGTCAGCGGTGCCTTCTTGATGTTCACTCCAGCGAAAGAGTTGGGTGAGGATGGTTTCCTTGTGTTTGCCGACTGCGCTGTCAATCCTTGTCCTAATGCTCAAGAGTTGGCACAGATAGCCATCTCCACGGCTGAGACAGCCCGGGCTTTGGCACAGATAGAACCCCGCGTGGCGATGCTTTCTTTCTCCACGAAGGGTAGTGCCAAGCATGAATTGGTGGATAAGGTGACGGAAGCTACGCGTCTTGCCAAAGAGATGGCTCCCGACTTAGCTCTTGACGGCGAACTTCAAGCCGATGCAGCTCTTATTGAGAAAGTGGGGGCACTCAAGGCACCGGGAAGTGCAGTAGCCGGAAAGGCTAACGTGCTTGTTTTCCCTGACCTGCAGGCAGGTAATATCGGCTATAAGTTGGTAGAGCGTTTTTCAGGAGCCAATGCCATTGGTCCTATTCTGCAAGGAATAGCGGCACCTGTCAACGACCTCAGTCGCGGCTGCAAAGTGCAAGACATAGTAGAAATGATAATAATAACCGCTAATCAAGCTATCAAATAACCATGAAAATCTTAGTCCTAAATTGCGGCTCTTCATCCATCAAGTACAAACTGTTTGAGATGGAGACCAAGAAAGTCATCGCTCAGGGCGGTGTGGAGAAAATAGGTTTGCCCGATTCTTTCCTTTTGGTTAAACTTCCTAATGGTGAGAAAGTGCAAATTGACAAGCCAATGCCTGAGCATACTGTAGGTATAGAATTGATTCTGAATACTCTTACCGATGCAAAACTCGGTTGCATCAGTTCATTGAAAGAAATTGATGCCGTTGGTCATCGCGTGGTGCACGGGGGTGAGAAGTTCAATAAGTCAGTCCTTATTACCGATGAGGTTATCAAGAATATAGAGGCCTGCATCGACTTGGCTCCTCTTCATAACCCTGCCAACCTGAAAGGAATCTACGCTATTGAGCAGTCGTTGCCGGGCGTTCCTCAAGTGGCTGTGTTTGACACTGCTTTCCATCAGACGATGCCAGAGCATGCCTATATGTATGCTATTCCATACGAACTGTATGAGAAATATGCTATCCGTCGCTACGGTTTCCACGGTACTTCTCATCGTTATGTGAGTGCACGCGTGTGTGAGTTTTTGGGAGTTGACCCGAAAAAGCAGAAGATCGTTACTGCCCATATCGGTGGTGGCGGCAGTTGCGCGGCAGTATTGAACGGCGAGAGTGTAGATACGAGTATGGGTTTGACGCCGGTGGAAGGTCTTGTGATGGGTACTCGTGCCGGCGATTTGGACCTCGGTGCTGCTACTTTTATAATGGATAAGGAAGGATTAGATACCGCTGCTTTCAACAATTTAGTTAACAAGAAGTCGGGTTTGTTGGGCGTGAGTGGTGTATCGAGCGATTGCCGAGATATTGATGCTGCCATCAAAAAAGGCAACAAACGTGCAGATTTGGCCCGCAAAATGTTCATTTATCGCCTAAAGAAGTATATTGGTGCTTATGTGGCTGCTATGGACGGCATAGATATCTTGGTATTCACTGCCGGTATCGGTGAGAACGACCCCTATATCCGCGCTGAGGTGATGAAAGGCTTGAGTTACCTTGGAATAGAGTTAGACGAAGAGGCAAACAATGTTCGTGGTGTGGAGCGCGTGATAAGCAAACCGACTTCGAAGGTGAAAGTTGTATTAGTCCCCACCGATGAGGAATTGATGATTGCTTCCGACACACAAGAGTTGGTAGGATAATCTGCTTGTTAGTACGTTAAAAAAAGAAGAACGATAGATGTCGTTCTTCTTTTTTTGTTGTATTGTGGTAGTCTATTACAAATAGTCTTCCCATTTGGTATTGCGCATGTCGCCGCTTTTGAGGAATTCCCGATGCATGGCGAGTGCGAGTGCCAGGTTGTGGGGCGTGTGCGCTTTCTTGGCATGACTCAGATACTCACGCAACAAGGGTTTGTATTCCGGTGATACGCAGTTTTCTATGATACATTCAGCGCGCTGAATAGGGCTCTTGCCTCGCAAGTCGGCTATACCTTGCTCTGTGATGATAACCTTAACGGAGTGCTCTGAGTGGTCCAAGTGGCTAACCATTGGAACGAAACTGGAGATTGCCCCGCCTTTGGCTGTGGATGGTGTGGTAAAGATAGAGATGTAAGCGTTGCGGGTGAAGTCGCCGCTGCCACCTATACCATTCATCATCTTTGTGCCGCATACGTGTGTAGAGTTGATATTGCCGAAGATATCTGCTTCAAGTGCGGTGTTGATAGTGATGAGTCCTAAGCGTCGTGCTATCTCGGGGTTGTTGCTGATTTCTTGTGGACGAAGCACAATACGCTGTTTGAAGAAGTCGATATGCTCAACTATATCTTGCAGTTTGTCGGCTCCGATGGTAAGCGAGCAGCCCGAAGCAAACGTGACGCGGCCTTCTTTCATCAGACCTACGACCGAGTCTTGTATGACCTCTGTGTACATGGTGAATGGAGGGATATGCGGATTTTCTCCGAGTGCAGCCAACACCGCATTAGCGATATTTCCTACGCCCGACTGTATCGGCAGAAACTCTTTCGGAATTCTGCCGGCGTGCATCTCTTCTTCCAAGAACTTAGCCACATTGGCGCCGATACGTTCGGTTGTCTCGTCCAGCGGTGAGAATTTACCTACCTCATTGGGACGGTTAGTGCGGACAATGGCGATAATTTTCTCAGGTGCAACCTTGATGCAGTCGGTACCGATACGGTCGTTTACATGGTAGATGGGTATTTCGCGGCGCTGAGGGGGGTCGGCAGGCTCGTAAATGTCGTGTATTCCTCTCATCACGGCGGGCATAGCCTCGTTGAGTTCCACAATGATGTGATCAGCCAACCGACAGATAGTAGGCATGATGCCTACACCTGCAGTGGGCACAATCTCGCCGTCTTCCGTTACCTCACATGCCTCTATCAGGGCAAATTTGGGTTTGGGAAGGAATCCATAGCGCAGTTCTTGTGCGAGTTGGCTGAGGTGCATGTCAAAATAGTGTGCATCCTGATTGTTGAGTTCCGCCCGCAGGTCTTTGTTGGACTGATAAGGAGCTCGGAAGCGAATGGCATGCGCCCGTGCAAGGGCACCATCGCAACTGTCTCCGGTGGAAGCACCGGTATAGATACCTATTTTGAACTCTTCTCCGCGTGCATGAAACTCCTCTGCGCGCTTGGCAATGGCAGTAGCCACATCCTTGGGTGCACCGGCAGGTGTGAAGCCTCCCATGCCGACAACATCACCGTTGTTGATGAAACTTGCAGCCTCCTCGGCTGACATAAATTTGTACTTACTCATAATGATTTTATAATTTGAGATATTTTAGCAGTTAACGTCATTCATCAGTACTGCCGTGTGACAAGCCACGATTGCGGCAGTTTCGGTTCTAAGTCTTGATTTGCCCAGCGAGACAGGTATAAATCCCCTGCCGATGGCATCCTCTACTTCTTTTTCTGAGAAGTCGCCTTCCGGACCAATCAGCACGAGGCATGATTTGCCCGGCTGAATCTCATTTTTCAGTTCTCTCTTGTCCTGCTCATAGCAATGCGCTATAAAGCGTGTTTCCTCTTTTGCTTGTGCAATAAAAGTGTCATAGTCGGTCAGGTTATTCAATTTTGGCAGGTAGGGTGTTAACGATTGTTTGGCTGCTGAAAGAATAATCTTTTCCAACCGGTCTGTCCGTATTTGTTTGCGCTCTGAATAGCGGCATAGCAATGGGGTGATTTCATCGATACCTATTTCAGTGCATTTCTCCACCATCCATTCCATGCGTTCTATGTTTTTTGTCGGTGCAATTGCGATATGAAGGAAGAAAGGGTGCGACTTCTTTTGCCGTTGTGAAGAAAGGATTTCAAACTCACAATGTTTGGGATGCGGGTTGGTGATGCGAGCCGTATAGGTAGTGCCTTTTCCATCGGTAAGCAGGATTTCATCACCTCGCTCATAGCGCAACACGCGAACGCAATGTTGTGATTCTTCCTCACTCAGGAAATGGCAACTGTCGATATCAGGTGTGTAGAACAGATACATAAATTTACTTGTTTATTACTCGTTGGTGAAATAAATACAGCGACTACATATTATTTTAACAGGTTTATTTTCAGGATTCTTACTTTTTGACGGAATGCTTGGTATTCATCAGTCACGAGACGATTGTGCGGAAAATATCAGTTGTGGAAAAATTGCCAATTTTTTTTGGTGTTTTTTTTGCAGATTGAGAGTGAAAAATAACCATTTTTATGCTTGTAATATGCATATAGTAAGAGTGTTATAGGTCAAAGTATGCACGATGTCCGCTGCATGTCCGCTACATGTCCGCTAAAAAGGTGCTCTTTTTTTGGGAAAAAACGGAGTGATTCTCGAGTGGAAAAATTGCCAAATTTTTTACTTGCATTTCGTCAACGGGTTTGATGGTTTTCTATTCGGTAGGCTGTGCATCGATTTTGTGATGCAGTATAAGTCCCGGGATGGGATCTTCAAGAATCTGCTTGAGATGCAAACCGTGGGTGGCAAGAACTTCTGTCAGGATTTCCTGATAATGGTAGGCGACTCCTCCTACCATACCTACAGGCAAGTCTTGCGGGTATTGCATGAGGTTGCGTACAATAAACTGAGTGAAATGATCGAAGAGCAATGCTTTGATGGACTCGTTCCCGCTGTTCTCTGCAGCAAAACGTGCCAAGTTAGCTAAATAGCGATTGGGGAAGGGCCGGCGGTATACATTCTCGATAATCTCAGCCATTGTTGTATTATAGTGCTGCAGAAATTTCTCTTTGAGTTCTGCCGGCAGTTGATTTTTCAGAAGGTCGCTTACCAGACGTTTTCCTAACACGGCGCCGCCGCCCTCGTCACCTAAAATAAATCCTAAGGAAGGGACTGTCATGGCAGGTTTCTCGCCATCCCACAGGCATGAGGCAGAACCAGTACCTAAGATGCAGGCTATACCTTTTTCGTTGCCAAACAATGCGCGTGCGGCTCCAATCATATCGCTTTCCACTTGTACGTCTGCTTTTTTGAATATGGCAGCTAAGGCATCATGTACGAAAGGTTTTTTCTCCGGAGTACAACCGGCTCCATAAAAAAACACGCGCGTCACAGGACCCACCCACAACAAATGACCAATTTTCGGTAGAAGTTGGTTGCTGATGGTGTTCTTCATAGCTTCCATGGTCTGAAAAAACGGATTGATGCCATCCGTTCTACATTCGCTTACATCGCCGTTGGCTGCCATCAATGCCCAATGCGTTTTTGTTGATCCTGAGTCTGCTATAAGTATCATAAGTTTATTAATTTGATTGCGGGTAGCGCAGGTTATATTGTTCTCTTATCATGCCGTTTTCGTAGGCAGATACAAGTTGCTTGAGGTTGTCGATTTGTTCTTGCAACTGGTGTCCTTGGTCTGTATCTTTGATGCGTATGCGATGATTGGAGAAGTCTTGGAGTTGAATACGTGTGTGTATATCGGCTCCTGAGCGTATGGCTTCCTGTCGTGACTCAAACATCTCATGTTCCACCAGCTGAATACCATGACTGTTGTATATCAAGGTGTAGCCTGCGATGCCAGTCTTCTCTTGATAAGGTTTGCTGAAGCCGCCATCGATAACGAAGCGTTTTCCTTCTGCTCTCATCGGTGTTTCGCCTTTAATGGTACGGACCGGAATATGACCGTTGATGATACGGCCTTCTTCGGGGTCTATCCCGAATTCTTGCAGAATCTTCTCGCAGGTGTCGCGGTGATTAGCCAATTCGTAGTAAGCGCCTTTTACCTCTTTTTGCACTGCTTTGTCTGCAACAAAGTAGCGCTCGAAAGTGGTCATTTTGTCTTTGTTGTAGAGCGGTGAGCCATAGCCGCACCACAGATACCACATGTAGTCAAGCGAGTCGGCGGCAGTGGCAGTTTTTCCTCTTCCGTAGTAAGCATCGCGTATCACCTCATCGGCTCTTTCCATCAAAGCTTTTCCTTTTACTTTTTTTCCGCAGATATCCACTTCCATAAACTCGCCTTTTGCTGTCATAGGAATGGCGGCATGGTAGAGCAGGAAATTATTATGGCAGAGGAAAAGCGAGCCGTGCTGGTAGAGACAATGCAGGTGTTTCTGCAGTTTCTCGGACTTGCGGAAAGAGCGAGCCAATTGTTGCATGAGTGCATCTTCTTCAGGCGAGAGAGAGTAGGGGTCTGAAGGGTTGATGGTCGGCAGATGGGTGTCAAGAAGCGGATATTCCTTTCCGTCAATATTGACACAACCTTTGCTGAAGTTTATTTTGTCCAGCAACAGACGGTCTTGCATCTGATATTCCGGATGTCGCAATATGGTTTGTCCTTCCAGTTTGAACTGAATAATAGAGATGGCTTTGTGCATCTTTGCCATCAAAGCAGCGGAGCGTTTCAAACGCGGGTTGTTCTCGAAGTCTTTTGTTTGGAAAACGCTGCAAGGGTCGTTGCCGTAGGTGTCGATGGCAAAGGTGGCAAGCGGCAAAAGGTTGATGCCGTAGCCTTCTTCAAGGGTTTCGATGTTGACGTATCGGATACTGACTCTAACGACGGTTGCAATCAACGCCAAGTTGCCGGCTGCTGCTCCCATCCATTCGATATCGTGATTACCCCACTGGATGTCAAAGTTATGATAGGTGTATAGCACATCCATTATTTTCTCGGCTCCGGGTCCTCGGTCGAAGATATCGCCTACTACATGTAGGGTATCGATAGCAAGCCAGTGTATGAGATAGCATATGGCAATGATGAGTTGTTCGGCTCTGCCGGAGTCCACGATGGCATTTATGATAGCGTTATAATAGGTGGCTCTGTCTTTCTCTGTGGTGCTTTCGTGAAGCAATTCTTCTATCACGTAGGCATAGTCTTGTGACAGAAGTTTTCTCACTTTGGAGCGGGTATATTTCACGGTTACCGCTCTCGCTATATTCACCACCTGATGCAGACGTTCGTTGTAGAACTTGAGCAGCGTGCCGTTTTTTTCTCTTTCGGGGCGTTCCATGTCAAGCCGCTCATCAGGGTAATAAATGAGAGCACACAGAGCCCTTTTTTCTTCTTCGGAGAGAGTGTCACCATAGATATCATCCACTTTGCGGCGGATGACACCAGAGGCGTTTTTAATCATGTGAATAAATTCCATTGAGGCACCATGCAAGTCACTCACAAAATGATCGGTACCTTTAGGCAATGACAAAATAGACTGCAAGTTGATGATTTCCGTGATAGCTGCATTGCTATTAGGAAACTTCTCAGCTAAAAGCTTTAGATAGCGTTCATTCTTCTTTATATCATCCATCTCCATCTCCATATTTTTCATAATTATTAACCCGTAATTCGTAATCTTTAATCATTATCCGGTGGCACCATCATCTGTAGTGCAGAAGGTACTATGCTGACATCGTATGGTCCGCAAGCGTCAATCAAAATGCCGTCTTTCTCAATGGCAATGTGCTCATCCGTTTGAATATGCACTTGTTTGGCAAAGAAACTATATACGAAATCTATCTCTTTTAATTTGCCGTTGAACAGATTTGGTAATGCTTTCATGATTTGTTTGAAAGAAGGACGGGCTGCAAATAGAGTCTGGAATATACCATCGCGAGGGTCGGCTTCCGGGTTCTGTTTTATACCACCACCGGCATAAGGACCATTGCCTACATTCATGGTAAAGACCGGTGTGTCAATTTCCACTCCTTCATCTGTTGTGAGATGAACCGGTATGGGCTTGTGACGAAATACAGCGGAAAGAAGCCCGAATAGATAGTTGATGCCATGACTTCCTACATAGTATTTAATCACATTTGCACGCTGTACTGTGACTGCATCTACGCCAAACCCTACGGAATTGACAAAGTAATGCCGTTCTTCTTCGTTGTTGCGCCATACTTTCAAACAACCTATGTCAATAAGTTGAGGCTTACCGGTACGGAAAAATATATCCAGCGAACGCTTGTAGTCGCGCGTCAAACCCCAGTATCGTCCCCAGTCGTTGCCTGTGCCTCGTGGCATCAAACCTACTACCACTTGTCGGCGTTGTTCGGCAGATATATGTGCATGCATGATGCCGTCTATCACTTCCGATAGTGTCCCATCACCTCCCAAAACAAGAATGCGATTATGCCCATTTTCCACCAACTCACGAGCCAATTCGGTAGCATGAGCCGCATATTTAGTTACTCTGTATGTGAAAGCCTGATGCTGTTGCTTGAGAAGATTAAACAGGTAAAGACGCTGCCGACGATAGCGTGACTTGCCTGATTTCGGATTGATAATTATACCTAACATGACAATGGATGAACTTAATTATAGTTTAATCGATGCAGATTGTAGCCTATCCGCGCTGAAAGTGGCTGTGTATCCTTTGCGGATGATAAATGTGCATTGCCCGGCAAAGGCATGCATCTGAGGCTTTACAAAACTGTCCAGACAGGTGGCATCGCCGTTGGCAGTGGCAACAAAACCGTCGCTTTCGCAGCGAATCAGCGAGTCGGCAAACGGACACAGATTGCCGTTGTTGTCTTCTATTCGTATAGTGACGTAACACAATTCTTCAGGGTCCTCTTCTTGGTTAGCCCATACTGCCGTTATCTTTGTGGGCTCAGCGGCAGTGCGAATCTTCTCAGAAGCCGCTTTTCTGCCTTGTTCGTCGTATGCCACCACCTCTATCTCACCTGCCTCGAAAGGAATGTCAAACCACATTAGACGGTAGCGGGGAAGCAGTTCCGGTTTGGGAGCCGAACCCCATTCGGGGGGGATGAAGTCGCCTACCTGAGGCATACGGCTTACCCCTTCTATCACCTCCCCCTTGCGCATACGATTGGCCTCTTCGGCAGTAGCATGACGCAGTCTGCCTTGACTCTTGCCATTGACAAAGAGTTCCGCTTCGGGGTAGGACGTGTAGCAGAAAACGGGTACGAGGTCGCCTTCTTGCCAATTCCAATGCGGAAGAAGATGAAGTGTTGGTTCTTGAGTGTTCCATTGGGAACGGTAGAGGTAGTATCTGTCTTTGGGCAGCGATGCCAAATCAATAATGCCAAAATAGGAGGAGTGGGAAGGCCATGCATCGGTATCGTAGGGAGAAGGCTCTCCCAAGTAGTCAAAACCGGTCCACACAAACTGACCCAGCGTCCAATTGTAGTCGTCTTGTAACTGAAAATCTTGCTCAGGAAGACCAGACCATGGGCAGTACTCCACATCGTAGCCGCTTGATTGATTGTCGGCATAGTTGGCAAAATCTTTTATCACTGCTGGTATCTTATATACTCCTCGTGAGGAAACGGTTGAAGCAGTCTCTGAACCTAAAATCATCTTTTGCGGCAGATGTTCATAAGCTTCTTCGTAGCGGGAAGTGCGATAGTTGAATCCCGGCAATTCTACGGCGGCACCGAAGCCGTTATGTATCACTTGCTTGGCTTGATCCATCCCGTTAGTGACGGGGCGGGTGGGGTCCAATTCGTGAAACAAAGCCTGCAGGTCGCTGACGAGTTGTATGCCATCGGGCAATACCTGATTCCATACCTCGTTACCGCTTGACCATAGCATTACGCAGGCGTTGTTGCGGTAGTGCCGTACCATGTTGGTGATGTCTTTCCGCCACCAATCGGCAAACTCAACATGATAGTCATTATCAGTTTTGCCATGGTTCCAAATATCAAAAGGTTCTATCATCATCATCATACCCATCTCGTCGCAAAGTTCCACCAACTCAGGAGCAGGCATGTTATGGCTGGTTCGGATGGCGTCGCAACCCATGTCTTGCAGCAGACGTATCTGATGACGTAGGGCATCTTTGTGTACGGCAGCACCTAACGGACCTAAGTCATGGTGGTTGCAGACACCTTTGAATTTGCGGGTTTTGCCATTGAGTTGAAACCCGTATTCAGGGGTATAGCTGATGCTGCGGATGCCAAAGTGTGTGCTGACCTCGTCTATCACTTCTTCGCCACGCAACACGCGTGTACGTGCATAATAAAGGTGCGGTGTCTCGGGCGACCATAAATGGGGTTTTGGGACGTTGGTGCTACCTTGTTCGCCATGGATGACTGCCACCACTTTGTTCTGATATATGATATCGGTTTGAAGAGTGACACCTTCAGCCTCGGCAGTTGTCTCATCCACGCCGTTTTGTAAGTCGATTCTCATTTCAACAGTAGCCTCCTGCTCGCTGACCTGTGGAGTGAGTACTAACACGCCGAAGGTGGGTATATGCACTTTGTCAGTAGTGATAAGACGGACATTCCGATAGAGACCTGCTCCCGGATACCAACGGCTTTGTTGCGGTTTGTTTTCAAGAAAAACATCAATATCCACGCTGTCGCTTGTGAGTAAAGAAGGCAAGAGATAGCAATCGAAGGTGTTGTATCCATAGGGCCAATAGCATACCTCTTCGCCATTTATATACACATCGGCGTGCGACATGGCTCCATCGAAAACCAGCGTATGAAAACGTGTGGTATCAACCGCTATACGGGTATGATAGTGCCCCCGTCCCATCCATGGCAATCCGCCGCTTCTGCCTGTCTTCCATGTGGGTGTGGTTTCACCGTTCTGTACGATGACAACCTCTTGCAAGTCGTTATTGCGGTCAAACTCACCCGATATAGCCCAGTCATGAGGAATAGTCACATCTTGCCAACCTTCTCCCGAAGCTTCATTCATACTTATCTCTTTCTGAAACTGCCAATGACGGAGCAGTTGCTCTTTACGGGGATTAGTCGTCTCTTGGCAGCAACCAGGAAACATGACTGCTGTCAATAAAACCCATCCGAATGCTTTATTTTTCATGATATGCACAAAATTTCGGGCAAAGTTACGCTTTTTTTCTGATAAAACAAAATTGTTTTAATGAGAGGGCAATATAAGGCTTATATTTCTCTCTTCATTCCATCCCATACCTTATAGTTTTCTCTCCAATCGTCATCTTGCACTGTAGATTATCCACGCACAATGAGATAAACCTTCTTTTATTCCCCTGTTTCTCAATTAGCCGCAGGACGCTCAATTCCATAAACAAAGAAGGCCTTTCTCCCGAAAAGCCTTCTTTTATTAATATCTATTCGCGTTATGCGAAGAATTCTTTTACGTTATCGTTCAAAACGATTTCCTCTTGGAAAATATAAGCACCCGTTTTGGGACTTTTTACCATCTTAATGCACTTGGAGTGTGCGCGACCCGAATTACCTGTTTGAAGAGTCGCAACCGCTTTCTTTGCCATAATTCTTAATCTGTTTTTGAAGAAGGGATTCTAAACCAAAGCACTTTGACTCGATTCCTTAATCACACTTCTAAATTACTTACTTAATCTCTTTGTGAATCGTATAACGTTTCAAAATGGGGTTATACTTCTTCAGTTCCAGACGATCCGGGGTGTTCTTACGATTCTTGGTCGTAATGTAACGACTTGTGCCGGGCATACCGCTGGCTTTGTGTTCGGTGCACTCAAGAATAACTTGTACACGTGCTTCTTTGTTTTTCTTTGCCATACTGTTGTCCTCCTTTTTTATTCGTAAAGATACCCTTTTTCGGCGGCCTGCTTCAAAGCAGCATCCAAACCGATTTTGTTAATTGTACGCAGACCAGCCGCACTCACGTTCAGGCTAATCCAGCAATCCTGTTCTACCCAGTAGAACTTCTTGTGGAAGAGGTTCACGTCAAACGTCCGCTTGGTGTGACGTTTGGAGTGAGACACATTGCATCCACCCATGGCTTTCTTGCCGGTAATTTGACAAATCTTTGACATTTTAGTATATATTTAGTTATTATTTTCATTCTTGCAAACCCCTAATATCCACATTTTCAATTAGTCCCCATAAATAAGCCCACTTCACGCCAAAAACGCCTGCAAAGGTACAACAAGTTTTTGAATCTCACAATACCTTGCAGATTTTTTTTTAATTTTGTGCCCATAATTGACGCTATTTACCCTGTACGAATTCGAGAAATGAAAAATAATCTCCCGCCCTCCCTTCCTCGTCCTGCCCTTCCTTTTGTCGTCTTAAACTTGTTTCAGAATCTCGCCGCGAGGCAAAACAACCACTCAAAACAGAGAATCCCATTATTCTCATTCCTGCTTAAATCTCACTACTGAAAATGAAATAATTCACAGTAAATATAACATTAAACAACTCACTTCCTATGACTTATGGTTATATACGTGTTTCGTCCGACAAGCAAACGGTCGAAAACCAGCGATTTGAGATTATGCGCTTCTGCGAAAACCATCAACTCGAAATTGACGGCTGGATGGAAGAGACTATCTCAGGGTGCAAAAACTATCAGAAACGGCAACTCGGCAAACTGTTGTCCGGTGTGTCTGAAGGCGACATCATTATCTGCTCTGAACTCTCCCGATTGGGCAGATCGCTCTTTATGATTATGGAGATCCTGAGCCTGTGCATGCAGAAAGGTTGCCGTGTGTGGACGATCAAAGACAATTACCGATTGGGTGACGACATTCAGTCGAAGGTGCTTGCATTCGCTTTCGCCTTGTCGGCTGAGATAGAGCGCAATCTGATTTCGCAGCGGACAAAAGAGGCTTTGGCACGTAAACGAGCGGAAGGAGTTCGCTTGGGCAGACCCAAAGGCTCCCGTATGAACCGCCGATTCTATAAGTTGTATCCTGTGGAGAAACAACTCTTTGGCCTCTATGCCGCAGGAGTCACTACGGGGCAACTCGCCTTCCGATTCAGGGTGGATAAATTCACCGTCCAACGCTATCTCCGACTCTTTTATAACGAAGAGCAAAAAACTACAGAATAATGCTGCAAAGAGTAAGGCGAAAAGATAAAAAATCAAAGATGGTTGATGATTAGCCGTAGATATTGTCGCTTGTGCGATAGATTTTCGTAAAACGATTTACGTAAGTATATACTCGTTGGCGGAATGCAAGTAAAAAATTTGGCAATTTTTCCACTCGAAAATTACTCCGTTTTTTCCCCAAAAAAGAGCACCTTTTTAGCGGACATGTAGCGGACATGCAGCGGACATCGTGCATACTTTGTGGTATAACGATCTTATTATATGTGTGTTATGGGCATAAAAATGGCTGTTTTTACTCTCTGCCTGCAAAAAAATCACAAGAAAAAATTTGGCAATTTTTCCACACCTGACAAATCTCCTTACTCTCATCTCACGACGGATGAATGCCAGGCATTCTGTCAACAAAGTGAGAGTCCTGAAAATTAACGTATTGGGAAAATTTTATATGCGCTGTATTATTTCCGCCAACGGGTTTTAATTATAATTTTTCATTTTTAATTTCCAAGTGATTTGCGTATTCCAAAAACTTGCATTACCTTTGCAGCGCAATTGAGAAAAAATTGTACTATGGCGGTTTCAAAGGCATCGCTGAGGCCTGAGAATCAAAAGGGAAGCAGGTGAAAAACCTGCGCTGTCCCGCAGCCGTAAGTCTCAATCAAACCTTGTCGTAATTTCTGACACATGCCACTGTCTCTAACCTCAGATGGGAAGGCGACGACGAGGGAGACAAGCCGGAAGACCTGCCGCTATGGTTGCTTACTTCGGAAGAAGTGAGTTGTTTTTCGTGACTCGTGGAAAAGAGCGAAAAATGAGATGTAGTAGAAATCTTATTGGTTCTCTTTTGGCAGCATTGACAATTGCCCTCAGCGGGTGTAAAGAGTTTTCTGCCAATACCCCTGACGATGAACAATCGGCAGATATGCTTGTTGTCCTTCGTTATTGCCCTGCTATGGGACAATTTGTCAATCTGCTACCACGATACGAGACTGGTGACACCGAAGAAACAATGTGCAGGAAGGCAGAGCAGTCGCTACGCAACAGAGAGGTGATTACCTTAGGCGGTTTCGGCGGCTATGTTGTTCTTTCTCTTTCGCAACCTATATATAATAATACAGACCGCCGCGACTTGCGTATCTACGGCAATGCTTTTCTTCAGGCAGGAAACGAGGAATATGGCAACAGCGAGCCCGGCATTGTGCTGGTAAGCCAAGACTTGAATGGCAACGGCATAGCCGATGACGAGTGGTATGAGTTGGCAGGGAGCGAGTATTTCAAGTCGGAAACGACACATAACTACTCGAAGGTATGGCATAAAAGCGACACTACTCTCAATAATATCTTTCATACGCAACCCTATTTCCCGCTATGGCTGACGGATAGCATAATAGAAGTGAGTGGCACTTTGCTCGCTTCGCATGCCGTAATAACCAACGGTGTAGTGGCGCAACAGGTGTTGGACTATGGTTATGTGGATAATAAAGCGAATACGGATTTGGAGGGAATAAGTTTCGACTTGGATTGGGCGGTGGATGCTATGGGAAACAAAGTGGAACTGACCTATTGCGATTTCGTAAAAGTGCAGACCGCAGTTGATGAGGTGTTTGAACAGATAGGAGAACTCTCTACCGAGGTGGCAGGCATAGAAAGAATAGAATAACCAATTAACAACCAAAATATTTACAAACAAACAAAACAATCATGAAAAAAAGTTTATTATCAGTAGCAGCCATCGGTATGGCACTACTTTTCACCGCATGTAATGGTGACAACGCAAACAAAGTTACGCTCGATTTGAGCCAAATTACTACTCCTGCTCAAGTGGAATACAGCGAGGCAGGTGTTTGGACGGGCACTTATTCCACCGAGATTCCTTACATTGTGGCACAATGTTTTCGCTTTTCACATCTTCCTTCCGGCGAGAATTGGGGTGGCACTTCTTGGGAAGGCTTCACATTGTCGAAAGTGGCAACCAATGATGCCGCTGATCCTTTTGCATGTGTAGCTAAAGGCGGTAAGGCCGGCGAAGGTACTCCTTATATCTTGGCTTATTATTCCGCTTTCTATGGTGAGAAATCTAATATTATTACTTTCGATGTAGAGAACACTCCGCAATTTGTGTATATCTGCCAAACATCGCAAGTGTTGGATGTGCTGAAGAATGGTAATGCTTACGCCCGCGCTTTTGAAAACGGCGACTATCTCACGCTTAAGATTGAAGGCTTGAGTGAAAAACAAGAGGCAGTAAGTGATCTTACTTATTATCTTGCTGATTTCCGCGATGGAAAAAACGTCTTGAATGAAGGTTGGGAGAAAGTGGATCTGACCTCACTCGGCAATTGCTATGGTCTGCGTTTCACGATGAACTCCACCGATGTGGGTGAATGGGGAATCAATACTCCTACTTATTTTGCTCTTGATGGCCTTTGCGTTAAGGAAGTGAAGAAATAATGCAGAGAAAAACATACTACAAAGCGGGCTGCCATCGGGCAGTCCGCTTGTTATTATGTGATGTTGCAGAATGTTATGGTATGTTTTATGGCACTATCACCTTTTTAGAGACCTCTCCTTGCCGAATAATGTAGATGCCTTGCGGCAGATGGTTAAGACTGTTTCCGACAGGCTGCCCGAGCAGGGTGAAGACAGTGTAGGGCAGTGCATAATCAATACTGATACTCTCCACGGAAGACGAGGGCGTGTACTCAAGTTTGTTGTCCATCCACGCAAAACGCTCCTTGATGAAAGTGCGCACATGGTCAACTTCCGCCTCATAACTACCCCACAAATGGGGGTTGATGTGTACATACTGATTCATAATAGGCCAACGAATGAAGTTCAGACGCTGACTCTGCTGAAGCCATGCCTCCTGCTCATCAAGATAGTTCCCTATCTGTTCTGCCGATAAACCGTTGTTGCGGGCTGAAGCATACTGCGTCTTCAGTTGTTCTTTCGCAGTGGCATTGCTTAGAATCTTATCCACAAAATTCCGTATGGTACCCGCCTGATAGACGCTATAGTGATAAAGATAATCAGGTTTGGTGTTAATGGGATACACGCGATTGTCATTCTCAAAGGCGATATCGAAGTCCCAAACGGGTCCTGTATATATAAGCTTGTCGCCTCTGTTCTTGTACATAAACGTACTCCAATAGGCATCGGTATTACCGCAGAGTTCTCCTATAATGAAATACTTTAGGAAAGTTTCCAAGTCAAGATACTGCTGCCAATCGGCTTCAAGGAGGTTGAAGTAGTTCTCTATGTAGGACCTCTGCTGAACAGAAATGTCGTCCATCTTGGGTGATTTGATGGTAATAGGGATAACACTTGCCGAGGTAAAGGTGTTCCCGGGCTCATTGCCGGCATAGCCATCCGCTTCAAACAAGTATCCTCCCGTCAACGCCTCACCTTCGTTGTCGGTGTTCTCCATCTCTTTGATGTCCACTCTCCCCTTATATATCTCTATCTGGTCGGCAAGGTGATAACAACCTTTGTATTCGCCATTCAGCATGACATCCACGCAGGTGCAATAAGGGGTGTAGGGCAAACCGACGGTTTTGCTTACCTGAAATCCTAATAGGTTGCGCATCAACGTCTTGTCACCGTAGTTATTGATCAGACACCATTTCTTGGCTTTGGCAGGAGAACCCGCTACAAACTGTTTATGGGCAAAACGTATGCGATAGGGCTTCTTGGGAAAGTTGCGGGAGTAGTTGCCGCGCTCACGAATGGTGGCGCTGTCGCTGAGCAGACTTTTGCCGTTCTGACTGACAACTTGAATGAAACACTCTATCTCATGCTCTTTGTCGTATGGCTCTTCATTGTCTTTGGTATGGATGATGACGGTAGGCAGATTGGTCAGTTGCGGCAACTGGCTGTTATCGCCTTCCCCCTTGTGCCCGTAAAACTCCACTTCTGCTATATTGCAGCGGGCATCGGAAGGACCTATGTATCTGACATATCTAAAACCCCGAGATACCTTCACTTCGCCATAGTCCATTTGACCGATTGTGCCGTAGCCGTCTATCATATACAGCGGCAACGCGTCCATAAAATCAGGACTGTTGGCACCTTCAAACAAACCTAACTGCACCCGTTTCTCACCCTGACCGTCATCGCGCGGACTCCAACCGACACGGGTGATGACATGCGGCTCGCCGAGGTCCAATCCTACCCATGTGTAACTTCTCTCATAAGAAGCAAAATAGGTCTGCAAATCCCCGTCAAATGCCATCTCGCGTGTGTTGACAATAGTGGAAGCCGGGTAGCCCGACTGACTATAGTCCACACTCAGTTCAGTGCCGATAACAGTGCCTGTCAACCGCTCGTCTGCTATGGCAAGTTGAGCAAGAAAGCAACCAATCAGTATGTAAATGATTCGTTTCAATTCAATCTCCGTTTTCTTGTATGTTCTGCATAAATTCTTCCGCTTCCTGCAGATGGTCAATCTTCCCCACATCCATCATGTGATAGTTTGTCGGGACAAATGCAACTATCTTATGCTCGCTGCAAAGCGATAAATAGAGGTCTATCAGCGAAAACTTCTCACCTTTGGCTGCCACCACTGCATCCATATTGTCAAAGATGGCGGGACTCAGCACCTGCATGCCGGAAAAGGCCAATCTTCTCCAGTCAGTTCTTATAGTCAGACCGGAAGGACGTACTTCTTGAGTCGCTATATTTGTCCAGCCTTGTAACTCTAAGTTGTTGTCGAATAGCAGATAACGTTGTGTCTCTCGCTCCGATACCACTAAAGTGGCAAGCCTGTCAGACGAATGTGCTCTCATAAGATGGTTTATGTCTATATTCGACAATATATCCACATTGCAAGCCAACACCGTCTCATCCCCTAACAGTTGTTTCGCTTTACGCAGTCCCCCGCCGGTATCTAAAAGACACTCTCTCTCGTCAGAAATCTGTATGTCACACCCGAAGTTGTTGTTTTGCCTCAAATAGTCGATAATCATCTCTGCAAAATGATGCACATTAACCACCATCTCTCGTATTCCTGCCGCTTTCAATCGTTCTATCTGGTATTGCAACAAAGTCTTGCCTCCCAATGGCAATAGTGCTTTAGGTATGTTATTGGTGATGGGTTTGAGGCGTGTACCCAACCCCGCTGCAAAAATCATGGCTTTCATTCCAATACCCTTTCCTTTTCTTGTTCCCGATGAATCAGTCTCACTCGTACACCATACTTGTTATGTATATGCTCCGCTGTGTGTTCTGCTGCGTATAGCGAACGATGCTGACCGCCTGTACAACCAAACGATACCTGCAAATGACTGAAACCACGTTTCAAATATCTTTCCACAGAGGCATCCACCAAACCATACACGTGCTCCAAAAAACGAAGAATCTCACCATCTCTCTCCAGAAAGTCAATAACCGGTTGATCCGACCCTGTCAATTGCTTGTACTCCTCATATTTCCCCGGGTTGTGAATGGCGCGGCAGTCAAAAACAAAACCGCCACCGTTGCCCGACGTGTCTTCTGGAATACCCTTTTTATAGGAGAAACTGTAGATGGTAACTTGCAGAGACGACAACTGGGATAGATTAGCGGGAGTGGCTTTTGCAACTTCTGCCGGTATTGCCTTTATAACACGGTATAATATCTCTCCCAAATACTGGTACTCTTGCTCTATAAACGCCATCATTTCTTTTACATTCCTCAGCGCAAAAGGTATCGACTCAAGGAAATGGGGCTTTCGTTCGAAATAGCCGCGATAACCATAGGCTCCCAGCACTTGCAGAGTCCTGAAAAGCACAAAATGAGTGAGCGTATCACGAAAATCTGCTTTGTTGACGGCTTTGTATTTCTTCAGTTCTTCCAGATATTCATCAATCAACTCTTCCCTCAATGACAGAGGGAAGTTGGCCTTTGCCTGCCACAGAAAACTTGCCACATCGTAGTGCAGAGGTCCTTTCCTGCCACCCTGAAAGTCGATAAAATATGGCGTGCCTTCGTGTATCATCACGTTTCGGCTCTGGAAGTCCCGATAGAGAAAACAATCGCTATCGGCTTGTAAAAGTCTGTCTGCCAATTTGCAGAAGTCATCTTCCAATCGGTCTTCTTGAAACTCTACGCCTGTACCTTTCAGAAAACAATACTTGAAGTAGTTCAGATCCCACATTACGCTGCGGAGGTTGAAGGCGGGCTGCGGATAGCATACCGACCAATCAAAATCTTCCGCCGCTTTCACTTGAAATACCGCCAAAGACCGAATCACGGTTTTGAGCAGGGTTGTCTCTTCACTGCTGAACTCACCCGTCTCTCTCCCGCTTCTTATAAAATCAAACAGTAGCGTATCGCCCAAGTCTTCCTGCAGATATGCCATTCGGTCCGCACTCGCTCTCAGAAGTTTAGGCACAGGCAGACCTTTCTCCTGAAAATGCTGTGCCATATACAAAAAAGCACGGTTTTCTTCAAGAGAAGTGCCGATGACACCTATAACAGAGTTGCCCGAACCTGTCAGGCGAAAATACTGCCGGTTGCTTCCCGCCGGCGATAGGGGTTCTGTCCTTTCCGGCGGAACACCGTAAAGCGATTGATAGAGTTGTTCTGCAGCGTTCATATATGCCTAATGTACTCTTTACCTTGTTTGCCTTGCAAAGGTAGTGCATTTTTGGCAATTTGCAAAATTGTTTGTATCTTTGCCGCGTTTTGCAATTCATATAACTGAAATGAGTTTGAAATAAGAAAAACAAAAAAATATCCCTCGGCGAAATGCAAGTAAAAAATTTGGCAATTTTTCCACTCGAAAATCACTCCGTTTTTTCCCAAAAAAAGTGCACCTTTTTAGCGGACATGTAGCGGACATGCAGCGGACATCGTGCATACTTTGTGGTATAATATTCTTATTATGTGAATGTTATGGGCATAAAAATGACCATTTTCGCTCTCTTTTTGCAAAAAAATCATCAAAAAAATTTGGCAATTTTTCCCCAAAAAATATAATGGACTTTAAGAACCTTTGAAAATATCAAAATGTGGTCAAATTTTCCGTTATTTTCACTAAGCACGTCTTTTTTATCAAAATGAAACTGACATCAGTTAAATTCCGCCAATAGGTGTTAAATTAGAAATAATAAATCCAAAATATAATTTTATGTTACTGCAAGCAACAACACCGGAGATACCCGTTATCACCCCCGATTCAATAAAACAACAGACTGAGACAATTATCACCCAGCTTCAAACCGACCCGCAAGGATATTTGGAGACTTTGGGGCATCAGGCTCTTATGTTCGGAATAAAAGTGGTAGCCGCCCTTCTTATCTATTTGATAGGGGCTTGGCTCATAAAGAAAATGAAACAATGGCAGAAAAAACGTTTCGAACGGCGGAAAACCGACAAAACGGTTGCCTCTTTCATTCAAAGTGCCACTTCTTTCGGCTTGACCACCATCCTGATTATTATCACAATCGGCGCACTCGGAGTGGATACCACCTCCCTTGCGGCGTTGTTAGCAGCAGGAGGTATGGCTATTGGTATGGCGCTCAGCGGAACGGTGCAGAACTTTGCAGGAGGTATCATGATTCTCGTCTTCCGACCTTTCAAAGTGGGCGATTGGATTTCTGCGCAAGGCTTTGCTGGAATAGTAACGGCGGTGAGCATTGTGGCAACGAAAATCAAAACCATTGATAACCGCGAAGTGGTGCTCCCCAATGGCGCATTAAGCAACGGCGTGATTGACAACCATTCCACACTCCCGATGCGACGCATTGACATGCTCGTCAGTGTGGCATACGGCACAGATGCACAACAATGTATTGATTTGCTGCAGACTATGCTCAAAGAAGAGCCTCTCGTCTTGGACAGTTCCACACCGGGAGCCGACGACCCATTCGTGGCACTCAAAACACTCAACGCCAGCGATATCTCTTTCGTCGTCCGAGCTTTTGTTAAGAACGAAGACTTCTGGGATGTTACATTCAATTTGAATAAACGTATCTATACCGAACTCCCCGAGCATGGCATCCAATTCGCTTACCCACACATGGATGTAACGCTCACCAAATGATGTTCAAAAATTCTCGTATATATATAAAAAACTGCTCAAAATTTCCGTATTTGAAAATCTTTTTTTAACTTTGCGCCCCAATTTGAGAGAATATGAGGAAATTGTACATAGCAGGTATAGGTTACCGACTCTATAAACGGTATGTCAGATTCATGAATTCCCATATCATGTATCGTCATATCTACTATCTTCATAAGGAGAATATTCCCGCTTTGGGAGAGCCCTGCATGATTGTGAGCAATCATCAGAATTGTGCCAACGACCCCCTCAATCTCTTGCTCGGGCTGGAGAATGAGAGCCATCCATTCGTTATTGCCCGAGGCAACGTCTTCTCATGGCATCCGCTGATAACAAAATTTTTCCTCTGGTTGGGTATGTTGCCTGCTTTCCGTCTTGCTTTCGATGGCGAGGAGAGCCTGAAAAATAATGAAGAGACCATTCGTGTGAGCGGCGGTAAAATGCTGGAAGGCAATCGTCTTATCATGTACCCCGAGGGCGGGCATCAGGACAAACACTGGCTCGGAGAATTCTCTTACGGATACACCCGTATGGCATTCCAAACGGCTGAGAGTGACCATTTCGAACACGATATTAAAATCTTGCCTTGCGCTCACCACTATAGCAACTACTTCGGCCTGCAAGCCGATGTCATGATACAGTTTGGCACGCCCGTTTCCTTGCAACCCTATTATGAACTGTATAAAACCAAACCCCGCACCGCACAACGGGAGGTGAATCATCTGGTTCGCGAGCAAATAGAACAGATGATGCTTGATGTGCGAGATCTTGAGCACTATCAAGAGTTGGACTTCCTGCGGGAGAGCGAATACGGAGAACAATATTGCCGTCAGCAACAACTCAATCCTGCCTATCTTCCCGACAAACTGCAGTCTGACAAAAAGTTGGTCGATGCCATGGCATCGGCAGATGAGTCAGTATATCAAGAGATAAAAGAGTTGAAAGAGGCGGAGCAACACGCTGGTGTTACAGAACATGACCTTCAGCACCGCAAAGGGTGGGGTGTTATACTGTTAAGTCTCCTGGCGCAATTGTGTATCCTCCCGTTATGGATTCTGTCGCTGTATCCCAATTACATACACTATAAGTTCCCGAAACTGTTCCTTAAAACTGACCCCATGTTTGAGAATAGTTGGACTTTTATTATACCCGTAGTGGTGGGTATCCCCTTCTTCTTCCTGCTGACCGTCCTCATCTGCGGTCTCATTTGGGGACTGTGGTGGCAATCGGCATTATGGATGCTGCTTGCCGTCTATCCGGGGATGCTCTTCTCTTGGTATGACTATAAATGGATGCAATCAACCCTGCATCAACTGCGGTTGCTTTGCCATAAAAAACAAACGGAAGAATTGCAAACCAAACGAAAAAACTTATTTGAAAAACTAAATACATTATTGCATAAATGAAAAGAGTCGTAATAACAGGCATGGGTATCTACTCCTGCCTCGGAAAATCGTTAGACGAAGTGCGTGAGTCGCTCTATAACGGGAAGTCGGGTATAATTTTGGATCCTGTTCGCAAAGAGATGGGCTTCCGCTCTGGCTTGACTGCCAAATTGGATATTCCTGATTTAAAGAAAGAACTGTCACGCTCACAACGTGCATATATGCCCGAACAAGCCAAGTATGCCTATTGCGCTACGGTGGAAGCACTGCGCAATGCAGGGCTCGACCAGGATTATCTTGACAAACACGATGTCGGTCTTATGTATGGCAACGATTCCAGTGCCGACCCCACCGTGCGCGCCGTGGATACCATGCGTGAGAAACATGACACCATGCTGTGCGGCTCAGGCGCTATCTTCCAGTCTATGAACTCTACCGTCACCATGAATTTGGGCACTATCTTCCACTTGCGGGGTATCAACCTCACCGTCAGTGGGGCATGTGCTTCAGGTGCTCACGCTATCGGTTTGGGGGCGCTGCTGATTCAAACAGGTCTGCAAGACCTGATTGTCTGCGGTGGAGCACAAGAGGTAAACCCCTTCTCCATCGGTAGTTTCGACGGTATATCCGCTTTCTCGATTCGTGAGGACGCACCTGAGAAAGCTTCGCGTCCTTTCGACCGCGACCGCGATGGTCTTGTTCCGGGTGGAGGTGCCGCTACGGTCATCATAGAAGAATATGAACATGCCGTAAAGCGCGGGGCACCTATCATTGCCGAGATCTTGGGTTATGGCTTCTCCGCCAATGGCGACCATATCTCTTCCCCGAATGTGGAAGGTCCATCCAAATCGCTCCGTATGGCGATTCAGCGTGCCGGCATCGATATCCGTGAAATCGGCTATATCAATGCCCATGCCACTTCCACGCATGTGGGCGACACCAACGAGGCAAAGGCTATCTACAACGTCTTCGGCGACCAACGCACCGAAGTTACTTCCACTAAGTCCCAGACCGGTCATGAGATGTGGATGGCTGGTGCCAGCGAGGTCATCTATTCTATGCTCATGATGAAGAACGACTTTATCGCTGCCAACCTCAACTTCGAAAATCCCGATGAAGACAGTGCCAAGTTGCTCATCCCCGCTAAGCGTATCGAAAAACATTTCGACACCTTCCTCTCCAATAGCTTCGGTTTCGGAGGTACCAATGCTACACTCATCGTGAGAAATATGTAACAAAGTCAAAATAGTAACACTAATTAATTAACACAATTATGGATAAACAAGAACTTATTAGCAGAGTAAACTCTGTATTGGCAGAAGAATTTGAAGTAGAAGAGTCGGTTATCACACCCGAGGCTAATATCAAACAAGCTCTCGAACTGGACAGTCTCAGCCTCGTTGACATGGTGGCTCTGATTGAGAACGAATTCGGCGTAAAAATTGCCTCATCCGAACTCGTTAAAATCCCTACTTTCCAAGACCTCTACGACTATCTCGCAGAACGTGTTGACTAATCTGCAAACTATGCAAAATCCTCTTTTTCAAGGAGAACAATTGTATAAGCTCATCCCCCAACGTCCGCCAATAGTAATGGTGGACGTGTTGTGGGATGCGGCGGATACTTCTGCTCAGACAGGACTCACTATCCTGCCAACCAATATCTTCGTGAAGGACGGAGTGCTACGTGAGCCGGGATTGATAGAGCATATCGCTCAATCAACAGCTGCTTTCAAAGGATATGATACCTTCAAACGGCAACTACCCCCCCAATTGGGCTATATCGGCGAGATAAAAAAATGTGCTATCCATGCCTTGCCGGCCGTCGGAACTGAGTTGCACACACGTCTGCAAGTGATAGCCGAGGCTGTTGGCATCACCCTCATTGCCGCGCAAACCTATGCGGGCGAACAACTGGTGGCAGAATGTCAGATGAAACTTTTTATTAAACAAGACTGATGAATCCGATGAAGATTATACGGGAAACGGATCTCAAACTGACGATTCGGGTCCCTGTCCGTTTCTCTGAAGTGGACAGTATGCGCGCTGTTTGGCATGGCAATTATGTTCAGTATATGGAAGAAGCACGCGAAGAGTGGGGCAGAAAGATGGGAATGTCCTATGTCGATATCTTCAAAAACGGCTATCTCGCTCCCGTCTATGAACTCAATCTCCACTATCGTCAAATAGCCACCGTGGATGATATACTGCTCGTCACTATCACCTATTGCCAGACCCGAGGAGCCAAACTCATTTTCCACTATGAGGTCCGCCGTGAACGCGATGATGCACTCATCCTAACGGCCGAGAGCCTGCAACTCTTCACCACTCAAACAGGTGAGTTCTCGCCTACTATGCCACCCTTCTACGCCGAATGGATAGCAAAACATATAGAATAATTATACCATTTTCTGTATAATTTCTGATTACATTCAACCGCGTGGGGGAAATTAAACAGTAAAAAATTTGGCAATTTTTCCACTCGAAAATCACTCCGTTTTTTCCCAAAAAAAGAGCACCTTTTTAGCGGACATGTAGCGGACATGCAGCGGACATCGTGCATACTTTGAGGTATAACGTTCTTATTATATGCAGGTTATAGGCATAAAAACGGCTGTTTTCACTCTCTGTCTGCGATAAACTTACCCCCAAAAATTTGGCAATTTTTCCACAACTGAGAATCCCTCACTCTCCTCTCATGAGGGATGCATATTTGCATACCGCCAAGCGGCTTACATAAAGGAAAGCAATCACTGTTGCTTTCTTTTTTTGTGATTTTTAGGCTAAAATCGATTGAAATGTACCCATCTTGCAATTTTTATTTGCATAATCGTAAAAAATACTTTAATTTTGTGGCGTTTTATAATAGGTGTATCAGTTGCCTATGAAAAGAACGATAGTAATAGGGGTAATGGTTAGTTGGTTTTGTGTTGTGGCAACAGCCCGTGATGCAAACAACGACAGGAGCGCGGTTCATTATGCGTCGTTCAGTGCAGCGGGTGGCTGGTATTCGCTTCTTGAAACACTGCCTGATCTCTATACCACCGGCGCAGGTGCTGCCACGCTCGGAGTAGGCTATGAACTCCGATATAAGAATTTCTGGTTTGGAGTAGGGGTGGATGTGCAGTATTTTAGCAGCATCTCTAAAGCAGTGCAACATACTTTCAGTCAGGCGATGTATGACACACAAGGCAAGCAGATGACGATGCATTACCATATCTTTTCCGACAAAGAGACGGCGCAAGGTGTGCATGTCGGGTTGCCGATAATGGTGGGAGCCCAGTTCCTGAACGGATTCTATTTCGGTGGCGGAGTACATGTGCAGCTCAACACTTTCCTGAATGCTTCTTCACAAATTGAATATGAAACCAGTGCAACCTATAGCCGTTATATCGAAGACTTTGAGGATATGCCCAATCACTGGTATCAGCAGTATCCCGCAAGCGGTAGCGCTTCAGTGGATGTCCCACAGCCGCAAGTCAGCCTGATGGCGGAGATAGGGTATGATGTCTTTGGCAGAGATTACAATGCTCTCTCCACTCTTCATCCACCCGTGCTCAAAATTGCTGCTTTTGCTGAGATAGGCGTGAGAAATGCACTGCATAACGAAGGCGACTTGCACCGATATACCGTGAATGACGAAAATCCTATTTACTTGGATATTGTTCCTTATCACCGTGCTATTGATACCAATGTCAACCGCTTCATGCCTCTGTTTGTAGGACTGAAACTGACCTATCTCTTCCGCTTGCCCAAACATGATTGCCGATGCCTGTAGAAAATTTCTGATTCCTAATTTCTGATTTCTGATTTTTGATTTCTAATTTCTAATTTCTTTCGACTAAATATAATGAAGCGACTGCTTACCATATTGACCACTCTCTTGACTTGCTGTCTCGTCGCAGTAGGTCAGTGCGTCGATTGGTATGCACTTGATTCTGCTGCATGGGTAACCTGTGAAATAGGACCTTACAATGCACGTACAGGTGGATCTAATTGGAAAGTACAAAAAGTGGACTATGGTTCTGATGTGGCGGCAAGCCGTCATACTGTGCACAGGTCAGGAACAGAGATAGATGAACGTACTACTGATATGGGCAATATAACAGGCTTACACACAGTACCTTCCGGTGAAGTGGCATCTGTTCGTCTGGGTAACTGGTTAGATGGTTATGATGTGGCACAATTATATAACGATTGCAGTCATTCCTATACCGGTGAGGCTGAGCGTATTACCTATACTTTTACCGTGACGGATGATAGTAAGTATTTATTGCTTCGCTATGCTATTGTGTGGGAGAATCCCAGCCAACATAATGACCTCCTTCCGAGTTTTCAAATTGAGACATTATTGGGAGCATCCGGTAATACGAGTATTGCAGGTCTCTGCTATAACTTTGAACAAACCGTCGGGATGTCGGATTTTGATTACACCGGACAATGGTATTGGGAGCATCGTGTCTGCAGTGGATCTAATGGTTCTAAAATAAACAAAGAAACATTTCCTGCTATAGCCTGGCGCGACTGGCGTACGCGTATCATCAATCTTGAGGATTATTTAGGACAGACCGTCCGCCTGCGTATCACCAGTTCAGACTGCGGACATAGAGGTCACTTCGGCTACTCGTATTATACCATCAGTTGTTTGGAAACCAATCTCTATTCTCCTACTTGCGGTGGTCCCACCGAATATCGTACTTTCACCGCCCCGACCGGTCTGAATTATATTTGGTACAAAGTGGATGATGACAACAATCGCACAGAACGCGTAGAAGGTGAAGAAAGTAATACCCTCACCGTACTCAACGATGGTCAGAAGTATGAGTGCTATATCGCTTCACCTGAGAATGCCAACTGTCATATCTCCCTTTATGCTAAGGCTGAGCCGCGTTTGCCATTGTCAGTTTTCGATATCGACAAACATGAAGCATGCGTAGATACAATTTTCCTCATCGACAATAGCGGTGTGTCGCAAGATGGTGTAACACTGAAGTTCCCGCATGAAGATGTTGACCAAGTCACATGGGACCTCGGTGACGGCAGAACCAATGTAACCTACTCGGCAGGTTCGCCTATCACCTATGCCAACGATGGCACCTACACCATCAAGCAAATCACTAAATTGAACAACGGAAACTGCACCGATACCCTCTCTAAAACAGTAACCGTTCGTGGTCGGGACACCAAACACGAAGGCGCCGTATTCGATACCATCTGCGCTGGCTCCAAATATATCTGGAATGGTGGCGAATATACTTCCACCGGTGTCTATCCGCATGTCATTCCCAATGCATCGGCTGGCGGTTTCTGCGATAGTATCGTACGCCTCAACCTTAAAGTCTGGGACTCCTATCATTGGAACGATACTATCGATGTACTCGAAGGTAAAGAAATCCCATACGCTTGGCACCTGAGAGGCGAGACAAGAAATCTCTATACATCCGGTGTTTACTACGACTCCTGCGTCTCGGTTCATGGCTGCGACTCCATCTATAAGTTGGTGCTCAATGTCCGACCGAAGTACTACTTCCTTGAGAAAGATACCATCTGCGAGGGCGAGACCTACACCTACCACAAAAATGGGGCAACCATTCATTATACAGAGACCAATACTTACTACGACTCTTTGCTCACCCGAACCTATGGAAACGACTCCGTCTATTGCCTGCAACTCTATGTGCGTGAGGCTTATCATTTCACAGAGACACGCAAGTTCTGCAAAGGAGATACCGTCCTCTTCCATGGTGCCCGTTTCTTTACCGATGGACCTCACACAGTGGCATTCACCTCGCGCTATGGCTGCGACTCCACTTACACCATCGTTATGCAGGAGCAGCAAAAGTATCTCATTGATACGGTTGCTTCTATCTCTGACAAACAAAAACCATTCATCTGGCATGGTATAAACCGCCCTACTACAGGTGTGTACTATGATAGCCTTAAAACGGTAAACGGGTGTGACTCTGTTTGGCGCCTCTCGCTTACCATCTATCCCACTTTCTTCCAAGAGGACGCTCCACTCACACTCTGTAAAGACAGTACCATACATTGGCATACCAAATACTTGACCGGAAGCACTGTGGGTACCTTCACGGTCTATGATAGTCTGAGAAATAAATACGGCTACGACTCTGTCTATAGTGCCCAACTGACCGTAATTCCCAGTTATCGCGTCAATCTCACGGTCAACAAAGCCATCGGTGAACACTACTATTTCTTCGGTCAAGACATCACCACCGGCGGTGTCTATACCTACAACGCTCAAACCGAAGCAGGTTGCGACTCCATAGTCAAACTCACCATCAACTTCCTGCCAACATACTATATACGCGACACGGCCTACATCTGTGAAGGCGGAAGCTATGAATATCATAAGAATAACACCACTGTTTACTACACGGCTGAAAGAACCTATTACGACAGCCTCAAGACGGTGGCAGGCTATGACTCTATCTATCAATTGGACCTGTATGTCAATCCCGTTTATACCACTCAGCAATCTGCCCGAATATGCCAGCCTAACACCTATGATTTCTTCGGTCAGACATTGACTGAGAGCGGCACTTATACCAAACTGTTGCATTCAAAAAGCGGATGCGACTCCACCATTGTGCTGACACTGCGGGTGGATTCTGCTTATGTCATTCGTGTTGATACCACAATCTGCGAAGGTCAATCGGTTGTCTTTGCAGGCGAGAGTCGCACCACCGGAGGTTTCTATACCTATACCTATACCACTAAAAACGGCTGCGACTCCGTACGACAACTCAACCTGACGGTAATTCCTAAGTCGCGCATCCACCACGATGTGCACCTATGTATCGGTGAGTCGTTTATGTGGAAAGGCAACCCGATAACCAGCAATACCGTGCTGAGCGATACCGTGCCTTCTGCAGTAAGCGGTTGCGACAGTATCAATATCTGGCATGTCTATACACATAATGTGCTGAGAGATACCACAAGGGCAGAAATCTGCCAAAACCAAACCTACACTTTCCATGGTCATACCTATTCCGTGGCTGATACCTCAGAGTTGGTAGGCTCCTCTATCTATGCTTGCGACTCCACTTATGTGCTCATCCTCAAAATCAATCCGATATACAAAACGGATACCACTTTCACCCTTTGCACTGGCGGTGACATCACCTTCAATGGCAAAGTTTACGATGAAGGCGGTACCTACTACGATACCCTCCGCACGGTAGGTTGCAACTGCGATAGCACCTTCATCATTCATATCAACGAGTATCGTCCCTTCTTCAAGCAGGAACCCTATTCACTCTGTAAGGACAGCACCTACTCATGGCATGGTCAAACCATCACGGGTGCCGGCACCTACCACGACTCGCTCACCACAACCCTCTCAGGTAATCAATGCGACTCCGTCTATGAGTTGGTGGTAACCCTGAAAATGCCTTCTTATGAGGTGATAGAACGCACTATCCTGAGCACCTCTTCCTTCTATTTCAACGAACAACTGCTCAAGACATCAGGTACTTATTTCGATACCCTTCCCGCTGTCAACACTAGTTGCGACTCCATCGTTGAACTGCACCTTACTGTTCTCCCTGTCTACACAATAGACACCACTGCCTACATCTGCCGAGGTGAGAAATATGAGTTCAATGGTCACCAACTGGAAACAGGCGGACTCTACACCGAACGGTTTATCTCGAAAGTTTACGGAACGGATAGCGTGGTCAATCTCACCCTTATTGTCTATGAACCTATAATAGTAGAGACTCCTGTTCATATCAGCGACAAAGAAACCTACACATGGACCAAAGATGATGGCACAACCGAAGTGTTAAATCTGTCAGGTACCTACGATGATACCATCCAATCAGTGGTTACGGGTTGTGACAGCATCAACCGTCTGATACTCACTGTTCATCGGACCTATCTCTTTAGCGAAGACGGTACCACTTGTCAAGGCACACCATACTACTGGCGAGGCAATCCCTATTATACGGCAAATGATTACTATGATTCCATTAAGACACAGGTGTGGGGAGTGGATTCCATCTATCACCTGAATCTGACTGTCAACCCTGTATATTCTCATGACACCACCGTCTATATCTGCGCCGGCGACTACTACAACTTCAATGGAGACCCCATCTCAACACCGGGCTACCATTATGATACCATCCAAACTGTCAATAGTTGTGATAGCACCTTCCGTGTGAAATTAGTGGTTCGCCCGACAAAGACGATTCCTACCGTGGCTGCCATCTGCGAAGGTGAGACCTATTCGTGGCGCGGCAAGACTTATACAATAGGCAACGAGTATGTCGATACCGTCCGTACTTTGGATAACCTCTGTGACTCCATCTACTACAAATTGTCATTGACAGTCAAACAGAAGAAATACACCACTCTTCCTCCCGCAGTTATATGTGACAATCAGTGGTACGACTTCTGCGGCAGACAGATTAACCACCCCGGTCCCTATGACACTACGCTTACGGCTTCCAA
>FLNX01001114.1_pt1 | contig 91237 bp, 57 predicted proteins | sample 1140341 | NCBI WGS metagenome assembly FLNX01 (sample SAMEA3878208, study PRJEB12797) | bioreactor metagenome | biome: Moose rumen | place: Sweden | collected 2011-10
TGTTCCTCAGTTACACCGATGCCCTGAGAGAGATAGAGCGCCGTAAGGAAAAGGAGCTCGAGTACATCAGGGAAATCGAAAAACTCAAGTCCGAACTCGAACGCAAGGATGAGCAGACCCAGGAGCTCGAGAAGCAGTTGGAGCAGACCAAAACCGAGTTAGACGATACCCGGGACAAGCTCAAAAAAGCCGAAGCCAAACTAAACAATGACAGCAACAACAGCGGCACGCCGACTTCCCAAACTCCTTACAACAAGGACAAGCGGGTTCCCCCCAACACAAGGAACAAAACGGGCAGAAAACGCGGCGGTCAACCCGGCCACAAGGAGTGAGGGGAGACTGCGGACCCATTTTGTTTGACGGCAAAAAGCCGCAGTCTCGTTCTATCACCTCAGAAACAAGGTGAAATCATGAAGATTGTACTGCCCCTGATTCTTTTCACGATCACTGTCTTCAAAAAAAGAAGCATGACATTCTTGAGACAGGTCACAAAAGACGATAGATCGACTGTGTCCGTAGTTATCAAACAGGAGGGAGGTAGCTTCCTGATTTTCTCGCTCAGGCCTGAAGTGCAGGATTATGTTCTTGAGCAGATTTACAGGCAGCAGAGTACTTTGGGGACAGACCCGCAGTTTCTCCGATGCTTTCATGATCACAAAATGCGCAACCCTTTGCCGTCCTTTCTGTACAAAAAAAAAACAATCGTAAACTTTTGAGATGAGCTCTTGATAAAGAGGCGCCGGTTGTCAGGCAGAGACTGTGCCAAGCACCGGGGCTGCGCTCGCACAAGCGTGTATTTTTTCCGTTCAGACAAGGTGACGCATATGAAAGCACCAGCAAGCAGATATACCGCCATGGCTCTGGCCGTGGTAGCGGCATTGAGCCTCAGCGCCTGCCATCATGGATCAGGGCATTCCAGTTCCAATGACGAGCCTGAGCCCGAGCCGATGCCCGTTCCCGTTCCTCCCGGACCGGAGCCTGAAGACGCCTCCTACCGCATGCAGGGCCAGCTGCTGCTGGGCTATGTGAGCGGAGCCAAGCTCTGTGTGGATCTGGACTATTCCCTGAGCTGCGACAAGGGTGAGCCTGCTGCCCAGACGGATGAAACGGGCAGGGCAGTGCTGCCGCTGACCGATGAGCAGAAGAGCGCCATTGAGAAGAATGGCAGTGCCCGTCTGCTGGCCCATGTGCCGGCCGGCTCCCCCAACAGGATATTGGGCAAGGACGGCGCCGCCACTGCCTCGGACATGGTGCTGACCGCCACGGTATTCAGCCCGGAAATTTATGACGACGGGAAGGAGCCCGGCGGTGATCCGGCCCGGGTGACACCTTTCACCACTCTGGCAGACACCACCCTTGATCCCACGGCGGCTGCTGGGATCAGCCAGGATGAATATGAGTCCCGCATCGGGAAGCTGGCAGAGAGCCTGGGCGTCAGCAAGGATGCGGTGCTCGGGGACTACAACGATCCCGGAACGGTCACGGATGACGGTGTGCGGGCCATTGTGGCGGATGAGATGCTGGTGAGCATGGGTTATATGCCCCAGAGCTTTGAGCAGCTCCAGGCTCAGAGCGCCTCGGTGAACGACATTGAGACCCTGGCCGGCAACATGGAGAGCGCCAATGCCAACACCGACGAGATCATGGCGGCGCTGCCGGAACATCCCGCCACTGCCGGAGATCTGGGAGCGGTGGCCGATCAGCTTGAGACCCGCACTGCCAAGATGAAGAACAACTTCGTGGGCCTGTCCTCCGGCAAGGGCGAGGAGTTCCGATGCGCCGTGAACCAGCTGGGCAATGCCTACTGCTGGGGGATCAACGCCTGGGCCAACCTGGGTGATCCGGCCCTGTTCCGGGATGACAGCGGGAATTATTATGAGGACGGCTCCCAGGTGGTGGATCTGTTCAGCCACAAGCCGGTGATGGTCATGACTGAGGACGGCTCACCCCTGACCAATGTGAAGCAGATTGAGACCGGCAGAAGGTTTGCCTGCGCCGTGACCATGAGCGGCGGCGTCTGGTGCTGGGGCGACAGCTACTACGGCCAGACCGGCACCGGCAAGCTGGGAGCAGATGCCCCTTATACCTATGCCGCCACCCGGGTGAAGGCCCCTGAGGGCGGTGAGGGCTATCTCTCCGGGATCACCGGGATCAGCATGGCCAGGGATGCCGCCTGCGCCCTGGGCAGTGACGGGGGCGCCTACTGCTGGGGCAACAACACCGCCCGGCAGTTGGGCGGCGACAGCCGGCATGATCAGACTGCCCCCTACAGCAGCGTCCGGCAGCATGACGGCTCCGCCATGCCCGAGGGCTTTGCCGTCAAGGCCGTGCCTTACCCGGTGCCGATCACATTGCCTGGGGATCTTAAGATCACCTCCATTGCCGCCGGCGAGTGGGCCTTCTGTGCCCTGGCTGACGTGAGTGCGGCCAGCGACAAGCACAACCTCTATTGCTGGGGCAATGACACCCGATCCCTGTTCCATAACATTGATGACTACCTGCCCAAGGCCAGTGACAACATTCAGGGGCATGAGCCTTATGTGGATGAGGATGCCGCTGATGCCCTCCGCAGTGTTTATGCCAAGTATGCTGACCTGGACAATGGCCGGCCGGAGTACAATCCCAGCAATCCTTTTGCCGATGGCAGCGGGTATCTCTGGAAATACTGCAGTGTTAAAGCCAAGGAAGGTGAAGATCCTACGATGGATGAAGCAGTGGACAGAGCATATTACTCTGCTCTGTGGGAGGAGTACAACCGGACCAGGAAGCTGGTTCAGAGAGTGAATTATCAAGGCACTCAGTATTATTCCAGCACTGGCATTGGCAAGGAGTATTCCATGGCCAACAGGGATTGGCTTGTTCATGACGGCAGTGAGCAGTACAATCCCCTTTATTCCACCGGAGTGACGCGCGTTGATTCAGCTATGATCTGTGTCAAGGACTTTGAAAATCCGTCCTCCGCCTGCAAAACTTTGGCTAAAGTTGAACTTGCCGATCTTACTGATGTTTCTTTCTCTTATCCAAAGAATACTGGATCAGTCAGTCCGGAGCAGTATGAGTTTGTGGATCCGGCTCTGCGTTCGCTGGTTCATGACGGTCACGGCTATGACAGCCTGCTGATGGTTGGACTTTATACGGCTGACAACAGCAGGATCTACAAGCGCTGGTATTCTGTTGGCTCAAGAATATATGAGGAGAGCCGGGATCAGGTCAATCCTTACATTGAGTGCGGCTATTATGCTGATGCTGAAGGCAAGCCTGCTGATAAGGAAACTTCCTATACGAATACCTATTCTTTCAGCAGGGAGTATGCTACCGACTACAACTTTGATGCCAGCAGTGCTTATGTCAAGGTCTGGGAGCGGTATGGCGAGCAGCTGGCAAATAACTGCACTGCAAAATTTGATGAGCATGCTGAACTTGTTGGGGTCAAATGCGGAGGTGATTCCGGCAAGCCTGAAATGATGCGCTGTGAAACTGACCCCGATTCAGATCGGAGATGGCCGACTCTGGTGTGCGACAGCGACTTCGCCAGAATTGACGGTGGCTATTTACGGACAGAGGATGACAACAGCACCATCACAGTATCTGACAATGGCCGCTCATCCTGCACTCTTGCCGTGAATGAGAATGCCGACGATCCTGAAGATGCCACTGGGAATACCATTGTATGCACCGGGGCGAATCTTTTCGGACAGGCTGGGGCTTTGCCCAGTGACACTGAGTACAGCAATGATGAGGGTGCAACCTGGAACACTGCGAGTTACACTGGTGTCTCGTTCAGTGATTATGCATTGAAGTGGCTGTATGCTCCTGGTTTTTATGGGATCCCGGGTTACATAGACAGTGATTCTGATGAGTACAGGGAAACGGAGAGCGATTTGGAGAAGTATCTTTCCCATTTCACCGTAGGCTATTTCCCCAGACAGTCTCAGAATCCTGATAATGAGATCCTGAGAGAGGCTCTGCGTTTCCCGGAGGACGGCTCAATGATCTGTGCCAATGGCAATGGAGGCGCAGGGGTTAAGATCTGCAAGTAAGCATCTATCAGCTTGCCATGGGGCGGGGAGAAATCTCCGCCTTTCTTTTTCTCCGCAGTTTCCTCATGGCCTGTGCGATTATCTCGTTGCACCTTTTGGTGTCACATTGCCAGTGAACTGGCGGTTTTGGATCCCTGCCTGCCGTCTCTGGCAGATCTATTCCCTGATCAGAAAAGCCTCCCGAAGGAGGCTGCTACAGATCCGGTCCGGAGACCGGATGGATGTCTTGTCAGGATCCGCCTTTTATCTGTTTAAACCTGCCCGGGTGCATTGCCGGGCAGTAACAGATCGGTAGCGGATCGATGAGGGATCAGATCAGATCATTTCCTCGGGATGGAACACCTCGTCAAACTTCTCAGGGGTCAGGAAGCCCAGCTGAACACATGCCTCCTTCAGGGAGATGTTCTCCTTGTAGGCCTTCTTGGCGGTCTTGGCGGCATTGTCATAGCCGATATAAGGGTTCAGGGCGGTGACCAGCATCAGGGAGTTGTGCAGGTTGTAAGCCATCTTCTCCCGGTTGGCGGTGATCCCCTTCACGCAGTTGTCGTGGAAGGAGGTGATCCCCTCGGCCAGCAGTTTCACTGACTGGAGGAAGTTGTAAGCGATGACCGGCATGAACACGTTCAGTTCAAAGTTGCCCTGGGAGGCAGCGACACCCACAGTGGTGTCATTGCCCATGACCTGCACGGCAACCATGGTCATGGACTCACACTGGGTGGGGTTGACCTTGCCGGGCATGATGGAGCTCCCGGGCTCATTCTCAGGGATGCGGATCTCGCCCAGACCACAGCGGGGGCCGCTGGCCAGGAAGCGCACGTCATTGGCGATCTTCAGCATGTTGGCGGCCAGGGCCTTCAGGGCACCGTGAGCGAAGGCCACAGCGTCCTTGGAGGTCAGGGCGTGGAACTTGTTTTCCTCGGAGACAAAGTCAATGCCGGTGAACTCAGCCACAGCCTTGGCGGCCTCCACCCCGAATCCCTTGGGGGTGTTCAGTCCGGTGCCCACGGCGGTTCCACCCAGGGCCAGCTGCTTCAGGAAGGGCAGGGCGGCCTCCAGCATCTTCTTGCTCTGCTCAATCATGCCTCTCCAGCCGCTGATCTCCTGGGAGAAGGCGATGGGGGTGGCATCCTGCAGATGGGTGCGTCCGCTCTTCACAATCCCCTGGTTCTCTTTTTCCAGTCTCTTCAGAGTGGCGGCAAAGGTGTCCAGCACAGGAAGGAGCCGGTTCTGGATCCCCAGGGTGGCAGCAATGTGCAGGGCGGTGGGGAAGGTGTCATTGGAGCTCTGGGACATGTTCACCGTGTCGTTGGGGTGCAGCAGCTTTTCCCCGGCAATGGCGTTGCCCCGGTTGGCGATGACCTCATTGGTGTTCATGTTGGACTGGGTGCCGCTTCCGGTCTGCCACACTGCCAGGGGGAAGTTCCCCTCCAGCTTGCCGGCCAGGATCTCGTCGCACACCTGGACAATCAGATCCTTCTTCTTCTCATCCAGCTTGCCCAGGCGGCAGTTGGCGGTGGCGGCAGACTTCTTCAGAATGGCAAAAGCCTCGATGATTTCGCAGGGCATCTTCTCAATGCCGATTTTGAAGTTCTGAAAACTTCTCTGGGTCTGGGCTCCCCAGTATTTGTCCGCAGGAACCTGCATCTCACCCATAGAATCTTTTTCAATACGGTATTCCATTTGATCCTCGCCAAGAAACAATTTGACTTCTGCGCCTGCGGGCAGATCCCGGGGATCTGACCTCCCGGTGATCCGGGGCGGGGGATGCGCTGGGGCGGAAAAAAACTCCCTGCCATTGTTCTCTGCGCTTATCCTCCGGGGGCGTTGTGCCTGCCGATCCTCTTCCGGGATCTGGCAGATCTAAGACCGCCCCGGCGCGACGCGGCTATCTTATCACACCTGCCCACAGTGTCAAAACAGACCTCCGGCGGGGCCGGGACAGGCCGGCTGACCGGGTTTGGCGGGAGACGGGGGTAGATTAAAGTGCGGTCTCAGAGGGAGATGGCGGTGAAGGAACTGAAATCCACCCTGATGGCGTTTAGAGGCACCAGGGCAAGGGAGCGCCGCTCCTCGGAGAGGATCCCCATGCTGGGCTCCAGGCCGCCCTTAGGCATGGACACTGAGCCCGGATTGAACAGGATCCGGTCTCCGGACTTCTCCAGGCAGGCCAGGTGGGTGTGGCCGGATATGAAGATCCCGCCCTTTCCCAGGGGGGCATCTTCAGGGCGGTAGAGATGGCCGTGGGTCATGAACACCCGGCGGCCCATGCACAGGAAAATGTTGGAGGGAGAGGTTACCGGGAAGTCCAGCATCATCTGATCAACTTCAGCGTCGCAGTTGCCCCTCACGGCGATGATCTGATCCTTCCGGCTGTTCAGCAGATCGGCGGTCCGGGCAGGATCATAGCCGTCCCGGAGCTTGTTACGGGGACCGTGGTACAGCAGATCTCCCAGGAGCAGCAAGGTCCCGCAGCCTGCGCTGTCGGCCATCTCCAGAGCCTTTTCCAGTGCTCCGGCGCAGCCGTGGATATCAGAGATCACCGCATATTCCATGGTAGTTTTCCTTCTGTTGCAGGGATGAAAAGCCCCGGCCAAGGCATGCTGCCCGGGTAAGTGCTCCGGTTATGGAACCTGCTGCCAAGGCAGGATCTCCGGTTATGGCAGGCTGCCCTGGTAGGTGCTCCGGTCATGGAACCGGCCGCCTCTGGCAGATCCCCGGTTATGGAGCCGCGGCCTGTGTGGGGGACTCGGGCACAGGATCCGGATTTTGGGCAGGATCCTGTTGTGGCAGAACTGCGGGGATTGCCCAACTCATTGGAGTGCTGCCATGTCCGTACTGATGGTCAGTTTCCGGCGCCGGCTGCCTGGGATGAGGAGCCGGAACTGGCGGGCGGGAGTGCCCGGGAGGAGCCCCGGGGGAGCGCCTGGATCTCTCCGGTGTGCTCAGTGTTCTGCGGTCACCGGGCTCTCCGTGTACCCAGGGCCTCCCCACCGGAGATGACGCCGGCGGCATTGAGATCCGCATCCAGGAGGGTGAGATCGCACTGGACGTCATCGGTGATCCGGCCCTGGCCGGTGAGTCCCAGGATCTCGGCAGGAACGGCAGAGGCGGCGTTCAGGGCCTCCTCCAGGGTGAGGCCGCATTTTGATGCCAGGATCCTGACTCCCTGATCCATGGTCAGGGAGGATCCCGCCAGGGTGCCGTTCTCATCGGAGCAGTATCCCTCCGGCCGGGGATACACAGTCTTGCCGCAGAATTCAAAGGGTCCCAGATCTGCCGGTGCGCCCGCTGAGGCCAGGGCATCGGTCACCAGGCACAGGCGGCTGCCGAAGATCCTGAAGGCCAGGCGCACCAGATCCGGGTGCACATGGAAGCCGTCGGCAATGATCCCCGCATAAAGCCCGGCGGCGGAGGCGGCGCACAGCATTCCCGGATCCCGCCCATTGGGGATCAGTGTCATGGCGTTGTAGAGATGGGTGGCGCACCGGAAATAACGGCTGAGCAAGGGCAGGGCGGTGTCATAGGGGCAGGCGCTGTGACCCAGGGAGAGGATGATCCCCGCCTCCTGAAGGGCGGCCATCTGCTCCGGTGTGGCCATCTCCGGGGAAAGGGTCAGCATGGCGATTTCCGGGGCGTATTCCAGGAGCAATTCCAGGGTGGCCTCATCCAGATGCCGGATATGTTTCTGATCGTGGATCCCGGACTTGGCCGGGCTGATGAAGGGTCCTTCCAGGTGGGCACCGGGCAGGTGACGCCGGCCATGGCGGCGGTGGAACTGCCGCACAGCCTCCAGGGCTGAGATCATGGTTTCCCGGGAACTGGTCACCAGGGTGGGCAGGAAAGTGGTGGTTCCCGAGCGGAGGCAGGTTTCATACATGATCTGGAGGGTGTCCACCTCCGGGGCGCTGTTGAACATCACCCCGCCGCAGCCGTTCACCTGGAGATCGGTGAAGGAGGGCACGATGAGCATTTCGGCAGAAAGCATGGCATGGGGCACAATCTCCCTGCCGTGATCTATTATCGGGATCCTCACGGGAGCCAGATGCAGGATCCCGTTGTCATCCTGCATGAGCCCGGTGTTGTTTATGATCCGGTCCCCGAGAAAGATCCTCCCCCCTGTCAGCAGTATGGCCATGTCCTGTCTCCTGTTGTGCTGTGTGTCCTTTACATCGGGTGTGCCGTCCCGGAGATGGCAGTTCCCGGAGGCACACCGGCTTACCCTTGCCCTTCCTTTGTCCCGGGCCATGATAAGGGGACGGGTTCCCTCCGGTCAAGCAGGGCCGGGCCTGAGGCGCCCGATCCGGTGAAGGACCGGGCCTGGGGTGCCAGATCCGGTGAAGGGCCGGGCCTGGGGTGCCCGATCCGGTGAAGGGCGGGATCCTGAGGCGCATTGATCTGGATCCAAGTCCCGGCCACGCCCGGATCAGATCTGCTGGGCATGGGGCGGCGGCTGATTGTCAGCACAAGGAGCGGCCACAAGTGCTATAATTTCCCGGTGTTTTGGTGTCCGGATCTGCCTTTTCCCCTGCTTCTGCAGATCCCCGGGCTTTGAATTCAGCAAAGGTTATCATTATGTCAGAAGAGAAGACTGAGGAGAAAATCCCCGCCGGCAACTTTATCCGCCAGATCATCGATGAGGATCTTGCCCAGGGAAAGTTCACCTCCATCCGCACCCGGTTTCCCCCTGAGCCCAACGGCTACCTGCACATCGGCCACGCCAAGTCCATCTGTCTCAACTTCGGCCTGGCCCGGGACTACGGCGGCCTGTGCAACCTGCGCTTTGATGACACCAATCCCGCCAAGGAGGACACGGAGTATGTGGACTCCATCATGGAGGATGTGCGGTGGCTGGGCTTCACCTGGGACGGGGAGCCCCATTACTCCTCCGACTATTTTGACAAACTGTACGGCTATGCTGTGGAGCTCATCCGCCAGGGTCTGGCCTATGTGGACGAACTTTCCCCGGATGAGATCCGGGAGTACCGGGGCACCCTGACCTCCCCGGGCCGGAACTCCCCCTACCGGGACCGCACCCCCGAGGAGAACCTGGCGCTGTTCGCCAAAATGCGGGACGGCGGCTTCCAGGAGGGCAAGGCCTGCCTCAGGGCCAAGATTGACATGGCCTCCAGTTTCATCTGCATGCGGGATCCGGTGCTCTACCGGATCAAGTTCCAGTCCCATCACCGCACCGGTGACCGCTGGTGCATTTATCCCATGTACGACTTCACCCACTGCATCTCTGACGCCCTGGAGGGGATCACCCATTCGGTGTGCACCCTGGAGTTCCAGGACAACCGCCGGCTTTATGACTGGGTGCTGGAGCACATCAGCCTGAACTCTCCGGATCGGCCCCACCAGTATGAGTTCAGCCGGCTGAACCTGGAGTACTGCCTCACCTCCAAGCGGAAACTCAAACTGCTGGTGGATCAGGGTTATGTGGACGGCTGGGACGATCCCCGGATGGCCACCATCTCCGGCATGCGGAGGCGGGGCTTCACCCCGGCAGCCCTCAGGGATTTCTGCAGCCGGGTAGGTGTCACCCGCCAGGAGAATGTGGTGGAGATGAGCGTCCTAGAGAACTGTGTCCGGGATGATCTCAACAGCAATGCCCCCCGGGCCATGGCGGTGCTCCACCCCCTGAGACTGGTCATCGACAACTACCCGGAAGATCTGGAGGAGATGCTTTCCGCCCCCAACCATCCCCAGAAGGAGGAGATGGGCACCCGGGAGATCCCTTTCTGCCGGGAGATCCTCATCGATCAGGCGGATTTCCGGGAGACGGCCAACAAGCAGTACAAGAGGCTTACCCTGGATCGGCTGGTGCGTCTGCGCTACGGCTATGTGATCCAGGCGGACAGCTGCGAGAAGGACGCTGAGGGCAACGTCACCTGTGTCCACTGCACCTATTATCCCGAGACCCTGGGGGCGGAGATGCCTGACGGCCGGAAGGTGAAGGGGGTCATTCACTGGGTGTCTGCCCGCCACGGAGTGCCGGCGGTGGTGAACCTTTACGATCGGCTGTTCCTGGTGCCCAATCCGGGAGCCGCGGAGGATTTCCTGTCCACCATTAATCCCGACTCCCTGACTGTGGCCGGGAATGCGGTGTTGGAGCCCTCCCTCCGGGAGGCGCCCCTGGGTGTCACCTGGCAGTTTGAGCGGGAAGGATACTTCTGCCGGGATGTGCGCCATGCCGGGGATCCGGTGATGGTGTTCAACCGCACCATCACTCTGAAGGACTCCTTCGGCAAGACCGAGGCGGGGAAAAGCCCGGCCTGAGGTGTGAGCCTGCCTTCCGGCATCCTGCTTTCAGGGATCTGGCCGGAAGGAGCATGGCGGTCCTTAACTGCCTTGAGATCCGCACTTCCGCGGATCATCAAATGAAGAGCCCGGCTCCGGGGGAAACCCCGGGCCGGGTTTATTGATCTGGGGGCGAAGCTTGCTGCCGGCGGCAGTGCCGGCATGACAGCCGGAGAGAGCGGTCAGACTGTCTGGCCTCCGATCAGGCAGTCCCGTCAGCCGGCGGATCCGGTGTCCTGCTGCCAGCCGCTCTGGGCCAGCAGTTTGTCTGCCGCATCCAGGGCTCTGGTGAGGCAGGAGACAATGGCCTCCCGGCTGTCCGGATCCCTGGAGTCGTCGGCGTGGAAGATGTTGTTTCTCTTCCCTGACATCCCGTACCAGATCCCCGGTCCGTAGATCAGTTTTGCCAGGGTGCTGTGGCACTTCATGAGTTGAGTCCGATCCTTGTTGTTGTTTCTGGGTTTGTCGGTTTTTCGGCTGAAGAGGCTGGAGTCCTTCAGCAGTTTGGCCAGTTCCTCAGTTTCAGGACGGTTTTCCCAGGATCTGAGACACCGGTGCAGATCTTCCGGCAGAAGAGCGGTAAATCTTACCCGGGTGCTGTTTTCCAGCAGCTCATAGCCGTCACGTCCCAGTTTCATGAGTTCCGCTGCAATGGCGGATGGCAGGCAGAGCAGGGCTTCATAGCAGAGGCAGAGGGCCTCCATGTAGTTCTCATGATCCATGGATCGCTGGACCCGGTCACACAGAAAAGCGGTCTGGCTTCTCCAGTCTCCGGGATCATCCGGGTTATCCTCCGGGGGCACCCGGAACATCAGGCAGTCAATAAGATCCTTTCTGAGGGACTGGTGCACCGGATCCTTCATTTTTCTCTGCATAAGGCTGTCGGCAACATTCATAAGGTAGCCGCTGCTTTCCCTGACAATGAAGAAGTTGTTCAGGAACACCCCGGTCCGGAAGTCCTCATAGATCTCCGGTTCATCATCTTCAGTTCCGCTGCCTGTGTACTCAAAGGCGATCATCCGGTCCAGGAAGGCCGGATTATCCGTGGCTCGGTACTGGCCCAGCGCAAAGGAGTAGTCAAACTGCCGGGTGATGTTCTCCATCTCATACACGGAGCCGGACACATTCAGCTCATTCTGATCCTCCTTCAGGATATCCTCAATCTGGGACAACTTTTCGGCAAACAGGTTGTCATCGGGCATCTGGGACTTTTTCAGGCCGTTCAGGAAGTTGAAGTCCCGCTCCAGAGGGATCTCCCCGTAAAACAGATGTTCAAGTCTGACATTCTTCGCCACCGTCAGGTACTCAACAGCGCAGAGCACGATGATGGGTATGATCCGGTAGCAGTGGGTGATGTCAAAGGACAGGCGGCTGCCGCTGGGCACATTCTCCGTGATCTGGTCAAAGATCTCCTTCTCAAAGGAACTGCCGGCGATCCGGTCTCCGGTCATGACGGCCTGGATGGTCAGACCCAGATCCTTCTGGTTCTGGGAAAGGAAGGTGTTGAGCCAGGCGACCAGATCCGCTGAAACGGAGGCGTCTGACGTGTCTGTGTCCTGGTTGTCCGTGACATTCCTGATCAGAACTTCCAGTTCTTCCCGGGCGCTTTCAGACAGGCGGCTGCCGTACTCCTGCTGCAGTGACTGGAGCAGAAGACGCCAGTTGCTGGTGCGGGTGCCGCAGATCAGCAGTTTGGTGAATCTGCTTTCCGGGCTGAAAGTGCTGAACTTCTTGGCCAGGGATATGCCCATCACCCTGGAGCCTGGCAACTCAAAGTCCAGTTTGCCGGCATCGCTGGGTGATCTGTAGGTGTAGTCACAGCGGCTGTAGTCTCCGGATCCGAAAAAGGAGATGAGAATGTTTTCCCGGGGTGTTTTCTGGGGAACGGCATCCGGCGCCTTTTTACCGGACTCTTTCACCGCCGGATCCTTTACTCCCAGATCCTCCAGGCACATTCTGATGTATTTGGGAAGTTTGTGCAGGTTGACGTATTCCTCGTCCGGATCCTGGTTGTGCACCACTTTGTTGATGAGGTATTTGGCGTTGAATATCCACTGACTGACAGTTTCATCTGAAATGTCGTTTTTATGGATCAGCATCCCCCGGTAGGAATTCAGGCGGCTGAAGGGATTGTTGTTTTTGCCTTTCGGACCCGGGTACTGCTTATTGATAAGATCGTGGATCGACTCGGTCCTTTTTCGCTTCTCGTCATAGGTGGCAAAGGCGGGAAGTTTTTTCATCCCGCCGGTGAACTCATAGTTTTCCAGGGCTATGTAGCAGGTGTTGACAGCCTGGACATAATTTTGGGCGGTGAGATAGTGCCAGCACAGCTCTTTCAAGGCAGATGCGGTCTGAGAGCCGTCTTTTTTATTGACACGGTATGCCCAGGCAAAGAAGTTCTTGAGGAGTTTTCCGGCCTGGGGATCGCTGATCCCGGCAAGGATATCCTCTCCGTGCTTACTGATGAGGGCGGCGGCACGGACATACCTGCCGATGTTTAGCAGGTAGCTGATCTCCCGGAGCCTGCCGGTGAGAAACGCGGTGTAACTGCTGTCAGAAGTGCTGACCGCGCCGCAGAAGCAGGCCGGATCGCAGGTGGTTTTGAACTGGCTTATCATGGAGGCCGTTTCAAGAACATCAATGGCACCGTCCAGGAAGCACACCTCCACCGGAGGCCGGTCGGCGGCGGCACTGGGTCTTTCGGTTTTGAGGATCTGCTGGATCCTGCTGATCTTCTCCTTGAAGGAGGCCGGAGATGTTGCTTTGAGGCTCCGGAGCCGGGCCTTGGTTTGCTCAATGGCATTAAGCCGATGCAGGGGCTCGGTTTTGGGCATCAGCTCTGGCATGTAGCAGATCTGATGGATGTTGATGCTGTTCAGCTGGCAGAGACACTGGAAATTGGCGAAGACGGCAAAGGGCATGATCCTCATGCCATTGGTGATATCCAGATAGACGGCGGTGTCTCCGTTGATAAAGGGCAGTCTGCGGATCTTTTCCAGGAGTTCCACCTGCTGGCTGTAGTCGGCCATGAGCTCGCTGTGCTCCAGCAGGATCACCTTCATGGAGGCAGGCTCCAGGGCAGTGTTCAGAGAATTGCTGAGATCACTCAGGAGCGCCGTGAAGGTGGCATGATCGCTGTTTTCCTTCTTTTCCTCTCCCAGGCGCTGCTGGTTCTGGAATTCCTTGATGGCAAGACCCGCATTGTTTACATCCGGGGACTTCATGAAGGCAGCGATCTGGGAAGCCGCTGCAGATCCGAACATGTCCTCGGCCTTTTCGGTGAAATACTCCGGCAGCAGGTTCCAGGTGCTGGACTGGGTTCCACAGATTATCAGGGCGTCAATCTGGGTATGAAGACTGCTGCGGATGTAGGCCACATAGGCCGTGCAGGCATAACGGGCATCCACCCGGCAGCCGCCGAAACTGTAGCAGTTAGGATTGTACTTTCCTGCTCCCAGAAAAGAGATCACCACATTGGTCATAGTTCCTCCAGGTGTCTTGGTCCCAGCCTGGCTGCCGGGGAGTTGCTGAAATAAAGCCGAACAGGGTTCTCCAGTTTCTGCTGGCGGCATGTCGCGCAGGCTTATGCGAATTCAGATCTGAAGATCGCGGTCTAACGGCTAACGGCTGTTCGGGTTCAGTCATTCGTGGCAGGGAGATCTGCCGTACCGCAGGGCTTATGGAGGAATGTGTTTCATGGTTGCCTAAATTAACGAATTAATCGGGGTTATTGCCCGGCAAAATATCTGAAACCTTATTCCTCAGAACTCTCTGCTACTATGTACTTGACTGAGAGTGTGAATTTTATCATTGAGCAGATTATTGATGATGTGCCGCTGGTCACAATTTTTTTTGTGATGTGTGAAAATGACAAAGATCGCATAATTGTACCGGGTCTTTCAAGAGAGGACTGATATAGCAATAGGTGATGATCCAATAGGAATTTAGGTTATTAGTAATTTATGATCCTGTATGATATTCTGAGTTGGCTGGTGCTAGTTTCCTTTGCTGGGATCAGCGTGGAAAACTTTTTCTTCAATTCCAAATAGGAATTATATGAAGGCGCAGTGTTTGTCGCACTGCCGCTCTGATAAACATCACTCTTTTTCAAATTGTTTCCTGTCATGAGTGTACATAGATTTTGGGTCTTTGCAAAATCTAGTTGGGACAGGGGGGAAGGCAGGTAGACGCCGGGCCCCCTCCCATTAGGGTTTTGGGGGTGGAAGAAGTGTGGTTCCTATCTTACAATTTATGAAGAGTCATTTTATAATCAAGCGAATTGAGTTGAGTTTCTACTGATACACCTGATAATTGATGACTGTTTTCGGTTTGTAATGTTGCCTTATTGTCGTTAATGGTGATTTTTCATGATTAGCCAGCAACTGCGAATATCCACCGGGGTTGAAAACTTCAGCCTTCTTAGAGATACAGGCTGTGTTTACGTTGACAAGACTTTATTCCTGAAAGAGCTTTTTGACGGACCGGCCATGTCTCAGGTCAGTTTTTTTCTCCGCCCCCGGAGATTTGGCAAAACCCTGACCCTGAGCATGATCCAGAACTTTCTGCAGATCAATTACCGTGATCCTGAGGATCTGGCAAGGCATCATCAACTGTTTAAGGATCTTGCCGTTGCTGAGGACCGGGATTTCTGTGAGGCCTTCATGGGCAAATTTCCGGTTCTTTTCTTTTCCCTGAAGTGCGCTGATGCCCTGAATTTTGAGTTTGCTGTTAGGGGCATTTTCAATGAACTTCTTCTGCTGTGGAGTGAATTCGGTTTTCTTTCTACAAAGAGCGGTGTCAGTTCTGATGATCTTGCATTTATGGACTCAGTGGTCAACTTCAGGAATGATTTGATTATCCGCAACGATCTGCGGGCATCAGATAAGATCACAGAAATCGCCATTATACTACGTACCCTTTGCAAAATGCTAAGGGATGCCTATGGCAAGCCTGCTGTGGTTCTTATCGATGAGTATGATGTACCCCTGCAGAAAGCAATGATTAATGGATATTATCCAGAGATGCTTTCCTTTATAAGATCTCTTCTGGGAGAGACACTTAAAACTAATCCCTTTATTTATAAAGGGATTGTCACCGGATGCCTGCGGATTGCGCATCAGAGCATATTCACTGGAATTAATAATTTTTCCGTTTTCGATGCTGACTCTCCGCGTTTTGCCCCATTCATTGGTTTTACTGACGAAGAAGTTCGCAAACTCCTTGATGATGCCGGGCTTGCGGATCGATTTTCCCAAGTGGCAGAATGGTATGACGGTTACAGAATGTCGGGGGTCCGCCTCATGTGTCCATGGAGTGTCCTAAGCTACTGCTGTGATGCCATTAATTTACCTGCAAGGCTGCCGTCCTCCTACTGGGTCAACACCAGTGGCAATGACATCGTTGCACTTTTGATGCAGCAGGCTTCCGATGCTAATTTCCTGAACAGGCTTCAAGAGTTGGCGGACGGCAGGAGTGTCAGAGTGCATCTCAGGGAGTACGACTCCTATCCGGATCTCAGGAGAGATGACGGGTTTGATGATTTTGCCACCCTGATGTACCACACCGGGTATCTTACTGAGGTAGCTTCTGCTGAGGGCACTGACAGTTTCCCGATACCTGGGGACAATGATCCCGTGAAACTAAACCCGGGGGAGAAACTTCTCAGGATACCCAATGTTGAAGTCAGGGAATGCTTCCGGCTGAAGGCGGAGCAGTTCTACAGTGCTGGCAATCCGGAGTGGAAGGCTCAGGCCCGGCGGCTTTATGACGCTCTTTTTGCCGGAGATCCTGCTGCTGCCCAGGGGATCATACGGAAAATGCTCCTGGCCTTTGTGAGTTTCCGTGACACTGCCAGCGAGGGCTTTTACCATGGCTTTATGCTGGGTGTGCTCAGTCTCATCTCCTACCAGATCCAGTCAAATCCCGAGTCCGGAGACGGTTTTGCGTATCTCATCATTGCTGATCCCCTCAATGGTTCAGGGGTGATCATAGAGTTCAAAAAGACGGACAGCAGTTCAAAGGAGGCACAGGCGCAGATCTGCCGGAAGGCACTGGCTCAGATCCGGGAGCGGAACTACGCCCAGCTCCTGGCGCAGCAGGACTGTGATGATCTCCGGCGTTACGGCATTGCCTTCCGGGGGAAAAACTGCCTTGTCATGCTGGATGAGGAAGATCATCGGTGATTTGCGACTGATGACGTGTTCTGACCCCGGTGCATGATGTATCATTCCCGCTGTTCCATTATTCCCATGGGATATTATGACAATGCCCCGGGGATCGGGGACGCTGTCTTTTTATGCTTTCTTTCATAAGCCAGCAAGGAGAACACATATGGGGATCATTTCTTTTGTTAAGGGCGTAGGCCAGCGGCTTTTCGGCGGCAGCAAGCAGGAGACCCCTGCAGCAGAGCTCAAGAGCAACATGGATGCCCTGGGTCTTGAGACCTCGGGCCTGACAGTGGAGGTTGAGGGGGACAAGGCTGTGCTCAAGGGCACAGCCAAGGATCAGGAGACCCTGGAGAAGGCTGCCCTGGCAGTGGGCAACCAGGTGGGCATTGCCCAGGTTGACACCGGCTCTGTGACCGTGGAAGTCCAGGAGCAGGAGTCGGTGTTCCACGAGGTCAAGAAGGGTGACACCCTCTGGAAGATTGCCGAGACCGTCTACGGCAAGGGCAAGGGTGCTGAGTATGTGCGGATCTTTGAGGCCAACAAGCCCATGCTTTCCGATCCGGACAAGATTTATCCCGGTCAGATCCTGCGCATTCCTCCCCTGATCAAATAAGATCGGGCGAACTGCCGGAATGGGATCGGTGCTGATCCTCTCTGGCATGCGATCTTCAGCTGCCCCGGTCTTCTTCCCCCTGGAAGGAGCCGGGGCTTTCTGATCCTGCTGTTCTCCCGCATCATCCGGGACAGACTGATCTGATCCGGCAGGGATCATAGGTGTCCTGCCGAACAGGAGCATTCTGGTATGTGGGGTCTTCGAGGGACAGCGGACGCGCTTTCCCGGGTGCCCCAGCCTCTTCCAAGCCTACTTCAGGAGGGCAGCAGCGTCTGACCTGTTCCGGGCAGCAGCAGCCGGCCATTGTCCGGGATCCACCCCGCTTTCTTCACGGTCGCCTTTCTTCACAGCCGCGTCTGCCGCCGGTTTCCCCGGTGGCGGCTTTGCAGGAAGATCCGTATCCCGCGGGATCAGAACACCAGTTTGATCAGTGCGGCAGCGGCGTTCTTTCCCGACCGGTGATCGCTGGGGGTCTTGGGCAGGGTGAACCAGTACCGGTTGTCGTCATGATAGAAGAGTTTGTAGTGCTTGCCTCCGTCTGTTACGGTGAAGCCCAGTTCAGTAAGCTCCTGCCTGATCTCCGGGGTCATGCGGTCATAGGTCTCCAGGATCTTTTTGAGTCTTCCGGCCTTTTCATCCAGGAGGCTTCTTTTGGGGTCGCTGTTGTTCCGGATCACATCCCGGAGCACTTGGGTGCTCCGGCTGGTGTCGTTGGCTCCATTTTTCAGGTACTCGTTCAGTCCCCGGATGATGAAGTCCCGGATCTCCCCGGGATACATGTCTTCCTCCAGTCCGTGGTAGAGCACAGGCATGCTGCCGTTGCCCCGGATCTTGGTCCTGAGTCCGCTGATCTCACTGCTCAGGGACTGGTTCTGGCGCACCAGGGATTCAATCTGGCGGCGCATTTCCTCCATTTCCTGATCCACGGATTCCACCAGGTCCTGGCTTTCCTGGGCAGAGATGCGGGCAGACTGGAGTTCCCGGAGCATTTCCCGGACCTTTTCATAAGCGCTCCGGACCTGGATCTGAGCCTCTGCCTCGGATTTCTCCCGGGCGGATTCAGATTCCTGGAGCTCGGCCTTCTTGCTGGCATACCGGTCCAGGAGCATGGCGTTCATGACTCCCTGCCAGGTGTAAAGGGGATCGCTCTTCAGGGAGTTGACATAGCGGTGCACATTGGCGCAGACAATGTCCATCATCTTCCTGCCACCCTCATCGCCGTTGCGGCGCATGACCCGGCTGTGGGTGCCATCGGGGTAGTAGACTCCCACGGCGCCGTTGTATTCGTTTTTGTCCTGGCACAGCACCCTGATGTCGTTGTTGGTGCTGTGCTCGGCCTGCAGCAGCACATGTGCGGCTCCCTTCAGGCGTTTGGCCAATTCCTTGCTGTCCACGGCGTCGGTCCCGTCCGAGCACTTGGAGACATAGACCACCGGCAAATTGTAGCGGCTCCGGCCGTTTACCAGATCTCCCAGGATCCCCAGGCGGCTGTCATCCATGATCAGCGGGACACAATCGGTGGCCAGGCCGTTGTCGGACTCCACATAGCCACCCCGGATCAGCAAGGCTATGAAGGCCGGGGTGTAGTAGAATCCCAGGCTCACCTCAGAGCCCTCCAGATAGCTCCGGTCCAGCGTCACGGCTATCTTCATGTCCCTGAAGTTCATCACATAGTCAGTGTCCCAGACAACGCCGTCATCCTTGATGTTCTCAAACCGGACGGCGATGATGTTCTGGTTCCGGTACTCCTCGATCTGCAGCCATCTCCTGTCGTCGCCGTACCGGATGTTCCGTTCACCGTGCCATTCAACATCTGGTATGACGATGTCCTGGTGGCCTCCCTTGTTCCAGTTGATCACCATTTCGATGAAACCGTCCGGAGTCATGTTTTTGATGGGAAGGATGGTGGAAAAAAGCTGCATCTGATGTTTCTCCTCTGGCAGGCTGACCGGGGCGGAAATGCCGCCGGCGTGACGGCAACAATGATATGACACCTGGCATGTCCCCTGAAGATCCCACCCTCAGCGGCTGCCGGATTTTGTGACTTTCCCGGGATCTGGAACGGGAACGGGCTGTGACGGGAGACGGGCACAGGCTGCGGATCCGGAAAGGGCAGGCAAGGGAAGGGAATAGCATGGAGTGGAAAGGAAAGGCGGGCACCAGGGCTGCGGGGAGCCGGCAGACCGATCAGAGCCGGATCCCCGGAGACGGACTGGGACATGGCGGCGGTTGCCGGAGCAGGCAGCCCCTGGCGGAACAGATGGCGCTGACCGGGGGAGTCGGGGCACTGACTGCAGGCAGCCCCTGGCGGCACCGACGGCGGAGAGCAATACCCATTGGCTGGCATGGGAAGAAGAGATCCTCCGGCCTGACGGGCGGAGGCCGGTCCCGGTCACGGAACATGCCCTTTGGGCGGCTCCCGGAGGGGTAAAACCGTCCATCTCATGCACATATGCGCCACAGGAGTTCCAAGGTGCGGGGAAATGTGAAACATCTACATCTTTTCACCCCCGGGATTTTTATATAATCACCCCGGTTTTGTTTCCCCGGGGGCAGGCTTTGTCCCGGCTTCCCGGGGAGTGTGCCCCCCGGGGCCCTTCCGGAGATCCAGCATATGTCCCATGAAGATTTCGCCTACATCATCAGAAAGGCCGAGGAAGCCCGCCGGGCGGCGGAGAGAAGGCAGCGGGAGGAGAACCTGCGCCTGGCCAACAAGATCGCCAGTGTGCTGAACTCCGCCCGGAGCCGGATCGGGGACTTCAGACGCCAGGCAGACAAGATTGCCAGCAGGGCCTCCGCCATGGGGATCTCCCGGGTCCGGAAACTGGATTCCCTCAAGGAAGCGATCCAGGCATTGGAGGCGGAGTCCACCCGTCTTACGGTCCCGGCCGCCGGCCAGGATCAAGGTGCACTGCAGAACGCCATGAAGAGGGCAGAATCCTTCCGGCTGCGGGTGGCCGCCCTGTCGGCCAAAGCCTCGGAGGCGGACAGCCTGCTGAGCTCCATCTCCTCCCGGATCCAGGATATCCGCTCCGTGCGATCCAAGGTCGCCTCCCAGCTCCGGCATGGCAGTGACTCCGGCGCTGAAATTGACCAAATGATGGCCAAATATGAGGTCGCGCCCACTGAGGGCTATAACGAGCTTAAGGATCGCTTCCGGGAGTACGGGGCGAATGCCCGGGAACTGGAGAATGCCAGCATGGACTCCGATGATCCCGCCCATTTTGAGAAGCTGTACCTCAGCTGCCGGAACCTTTCCGAGAAGATTGCCACGGAGGATCGTTCTTTCAAGGCGGTGGAGGATGATATCCGCAGCCGCTATTCCTCCCGCCTTTCCGGGGAGATCTCCGAACTCATCGCCCGGATCCGGGCCAGTGAGGACAAGCTTAAGCAGGAGAAGGCTGATGCGGCCAGCATTGCCCGGATCCGGGAGGAGGAGCAGCAGAAGGCCCGGGAGCAGGAGCGGCGGCAGAAGATCATTGATCTGGCCCGGAAGGAGTTTGACGATCTGGCCGGTGAGCCGGTGGTGAACTCCCGGATCTCCGGGAACATCAGCGCCCTGCGGGAGCGTTTTGAGAACCTGCTGGAGAACGGGGACAGCAACCTCTCCGACGTCTATGCCATCACCATCCAGCCCCGGATCCGGAAGATCCGGGAGGAGATCACCGCCTACCGGGATCTGGCCGGACGCTTCAACGAACTGTATGCCCGCTATGCGGTGCTGGCGGAGGACTGCCGGGAGGAGTTGAAGGATTTTGCCCTGAGCGAGTCCAGCATTCCCTTCCTCCAGAGCGAGATCCAGCGCCTGACGGAAACTGCCGCCCGGCTGGATCGGCAGCTCACCGCCGCCGAGGCCATCCGCATGTCCCTGGAGGAAATGGGTTACGAGTTCATCGGCCAGGAGACAGATCTGCCGGCCTCAGTGGCAGCCAGCACCCTGTTTCGGGACGCCCGGGGCAACGGGCTCAATGTGGTGGTGCGCACCAACGGCCGCTGCAGCCTGGAGCACGGCGCCCTGAGCATGGAGGATGAGGAGCTCACCTATGACGAGGCCCGGAAGGTGGCGGCGGAGACGGAGCATTTCTGCTCCAGCCACAGCCTCCTGGCGGAGATCATGGCCCGGAACGGTCTCACTGCCCAGGAGGTAGAGCGCATGGCCCCGTCCCCGGAGAATGCCATGATGATCAACGCCTCCAATTTCCATGTGGCCGACAATGTGGCCCAGGAGATTGTCCGTCACCGGCAGGAGGCCCGCCAGGCAGGCCAGGCTGCCGCCGGGGCGGAAAGGAAGCTTTATGCGGATCAGGACTGAGGATCTCCGCCAAACCCTGAAGGTTGCGGGATCCGGCCTGGCCGTCTTTTTTACGGAGTGACTGATGCCCAGAGTCAAAGTGTGCAAGGAATGCGGATATCCCGGCAGTCCTGCAGATCCGGAATGTGTCAAGTGCGGTGCGGATCTGTCCGCCGTGGCCGCGGCGTTTCTGCCCCAGGCCCAGATCGATGAAATGCGGCAGGGCAGGGGGAACGCCTCCATCATCGCCCGGAATGCCGCCTCCCCGGCGGGATCCACTTTCCATGGCCCCGTAGATCCGGGGGCGGCTGCTGCGCCCTCCCTCTCTCCCGCCGCGGCCTCCCATCCGGGAGCGGCGGTCCCGCCGGCGGTTTCCAGAGGTGCCTCAGTCACCGGGGCGGGGGCTGCTCCGGCTTTGGCGCCATCTCCGGCGCCAGCACCGGCTCCGGTACCTTCACCGGCGGCGGTACCCCCGGCAGGCTCAGCCTCCGGAGTTTTCCTGTCTCCGGCCTCCGGCGCCCCAGGCGCCGGTGAGGGCGGCTTCTCCAGCCGCCGCTGTGTCCGGATCTGCCCTTCCTGCGGCACGGAGAGTCCCCGCACCCGGAGCCGCTGTCCCTCCTGCGGAGCCGATATCCGCCATGAGGAGCCGGTGTATCTGGACGGTCCGGCTCCGGCAGTTGCTTCGGCTCCTGCTTCTGGAGGCGTCGGTTCCCTGGCTGCTTCTGCCACTGGGGCTCCTGCCGGCGGAATGAATGGCCCCGGCACCGCCCCGGATCGGGGGAGTTCCGGAGCGGCAGCGCCTGGAGCAGGTCCTGTGCCTGCTGCTGCCTCTTCCGCTCCTTCTGCCTCTGCCTTCAGGGACAGCGTTTCCTCCGGATCCCATCCGGCTCCTTCTCCCGTTTCGGCTCCGGCCCCAGCCTCCCCCGCCCAAGCCCCAGCCCCTTCTATGGTTTCCGGCGCCCCCGGGGGGACCGGTGCGGCCTCAGGGGCTGCCCCGGCCGCATCCCCGGAAGACAGCAGGCCGCCGGTATCCGGCGCCCCGGTCCGCATGGTCAAGATCTGCCCCAACTGCGGATCGGAGATGACGGACATTGCCAAGCGCTGCACCAACTGCGGCGAGGATCTGCGGACGGTCCGGCCCACCGAGGCTGCCGTCCGGCAGGCTCCATCCCGGAAGCGGGAGCGGAAGCGCCAGAGCCAGGAGCTGGCAGTGTTCATGTCTCCGGACGGCCGGGAGATCTTCCATGTTCTCGCCTCCTCCCCAGTGACGGTTATCGGCCGGGAGCATGACATGTCAGCCTATCTGGAATCCTGTGAGTATGTGAGCCGGCGTCATGCGGAGATCAAGACCTACAGCAGCCAGATCGTCATCAATGACGTGGGCAGCACCAACGGCACCTTTGTCAATGATCGGAAGGTAGAGAGCCTCAAGGATCAGCCCCTCCGGGACGGGGATCGGATCTCCCTGGGGGGCACCTGGAACTGCCAGGGGGCCGGATGCTTCACGGTGAAATACATTCCCCAGGAGACCTGACGGCGGGAGCGGTGGCAAGAGCACCTGAGGATCCCAATGATTTCCCGGCAATGTCCCAGAACGCCGGGGCGATGGGATCCGGAGATCGGTCATCCCCGGGATGCGCTCCGGCCCCCGGGAGGGGCTCCTCCGGGAGAGGCTCCGAAGCAGGAGAAGGAGTAGTGGCCTCCCAGGATGCCAGTCTTACCTTGCCGTCCGGTGAGGACTGTGTGCCCGGGCAGGACTGTGTGCCCGGGCAGGACTGTGTGCCCGGGCAGGACTGTGTGCCCGGGCAGGACTGTGTGCCCGGGCAGGCGGCGGTGGCAGTGGCAGATCCGGCCATTTCCGGACAGGAGTCCACTGATCATGAGCCCGTGGCCTATGTTGCCGATCTGCTGTATCCGGTGCGGGTGCTGGGACCGGGCAGCAGGATCGGGATCTGGTTTTCCGGCTGTTCCCGCCGGTGCCATAACTGTGTTTCTCCGGATCTCCAGCGCCGGCGCCGGGAGCACCGGATAACCCTGCAGTCACTTCTGGGGGTGATACGGGAGCTGGCGTCCCGCTATCCCGTGGACGGCTTCACCCTCTCTGGGGGTGAGCCCTTTGAGCAGCCGGGGATCCTCCGGCTCCTGCTGCCGGAGCTGGAGCAGATCTCCGGGGATATCCTGATCTACACCGGCTACCTCTGCGCCCGGCTCCGGGAGATGGGCTGCGGGGACATTCTGGAGCACACCGGCGTGCTGGTGGACGGTCCTTATATTGACCGTCTGAACCGCAATACCTTTCTCCGGGGCTCGGCCAACCAGCAGATCCTGATCCTGAAGGAGGAGCTCCGGGATCTGTATGCCCCCTATCTGGCCGGGGGCATCAACCGCCTGCAGGTGTTCAGTTCCCGGGGGGGCTTTGTCACCGTGGGCATTGTCCGGCAGGGTTTTGCCGGTGAACTGGCAGATCGGCTCCGCGCCCGGGGCGTGATCCGGGAGGGCGTGTCCGGGGAGTTCCGGGAGTCAGGGGATGCCCGGGAGGACAGATCCGGGGAGTCCCGGGAGGTCGGGGCAGGCCAGCAGACAGAGCAGAACAGAAACAACTGATATCAGGGAGGCATCATGGCAGACAGCGGCAACAGATCCGGGGACAACGAGTATTTCACCCCCAAGTGGCACAAGGAGCTGACGATCTTCAGCAAGATCAAGCCCTTCATCATCCTGGAGGGCAACATCCTGGATCAGTACATCTACCCCGAGGACAATGACTTCAAGACCCGGGGGGAGATCAGCAACATCGACAGTTACCTGTATGCCTTCTACCGGAACTTGGGCTACAAGAATGTGGTGTTTTACAACATCATCAAGGGCTTTCACGCCGACTGCGCCGTGGAGCCTGTGGCAGAGCTGGAGGGCTTCGGGGGCCTGGTAAACCAGAAGCCCCAGCGGGTGCCGGGACAGAAGGATCTCACCTGCATCAGCGCCAACTTTGATCAGGCTGCCTCCATTGCCAATCTGGCCCTGGCCCAGGATCTGGAGCCCACGGTCATCATCATGGACTTTGCCTCCCGCTTCATTGTGGGCCCGGCCAACATGACCTTCCCTGATGTGATGTCCTTCACCCGGATCCAGCAGGCGGTGCTGGATGCCCGGGAGGTCAGGATCGCCGACGGCACCCGGCTCAGGAACTCCCTGGTGCTCCTGGTGAACAAGGTCAATGATCTCCCCGCCTGGCTTTACCTGGGGAACCCCCTGGCCAAGTCCATCAACATCCTGCCCCCGGGCACTGAGGAGCGGCAGAGTTACATTGACACCAAGCTCAAGTTCTTCTTTGAGCCGGAGATCTTTGCTGAGTCCCAGGAGAAGTTTGCCGGGGAGGAGGGACAGCAGGAGCTGGCCAAGATCAAGCAGCGCTTTGTGGGCCTCACCGAGGGCTTTTCCTATGTGGATCTCCAGGGCCTCCAGAAACTGTGCAAAAACCAGCGCTACAAAGTGCCCGATCTCTGCGGTGTGGTGGATCTCTACCGTTATGGCGTCAAGGAGAACCCCTGGCAGTCCCTGAAGATCGCCGATATCCGCAATTCTGAGGCCAAGTTCCGCCGGCGGGTGAAGGGCCAGGATCTGGCCATCGAAAAGACCCTGGATGTGATCAAGCGGGCCATGACGGGGATGGACGGCATGCAGCACTCCTCCCACACCAAGCCCAAGGGGATCCTGTTCTTTGCCGGTCCCACCGGTACCGGCAAGACCGAGACCGCCAAAACCCTGGCGGAGAACCTGTTCGGGGATGAGAGCAAGTGCATCCGCTTTGACATGAGTGAATACAGCCAGGGGCACAGCGATCAGCGCCTCCTGGGTGCCCCTCCGGGATATGTGGGCTATGAGGCCGGCGGCCAGCTCACCAATGCGGTGAAGGCCAATCCCTTCTCCATCCTCCTGTTTGACGAGATCGAGAAGGCCCACAGCTCCATCTTCGACAAGTTCCTCCAGATCCTGGAGGACGGCCGCATGACGGACAGCATGGGCAACACGGTGTATTTCTCCGAGACGGTCATCATCTTCACCAGCAACCTGGGCATTTATGTCACCGACGAGCACGGGCGCACCGTGCCCAATGTTGATCCCTCCACTCCCTACAGCGAGGTCCGGCTCAAGGTCCGGGAAGCCATTGAGGATCACTTCAAGAAGACATTGAAGCGGCCTGAGATCCTGAACCGTATCGGCGAGAACATTGTGATCTTCGACTTCATCCGGCCGGATGTGGCCCGGGAGATCCTCCAGGCCCAGCTGTCCAAGATCGCCGCGAACCTCAGGCAGAACAAGAACCTGGAGCTGACCTTCAGCGACAAGGCTGTGCACCAGATGGAACTGCTGGCCGGGAAGAACCTGGAGAACGGCGGCCGGGGCATCGGCAACATTGTGGAGAGCTACCTCATCAACCCCCTGTCCCGGCACCTGTTTGATCAGGAGGTCCTGGGAGATGCGGCCATCACTGTCAACCGGGTGGTGGATCGGACTGATGATGAGATCACCGGCCTGACATTGGCAGAGATCACCGACAGCATCAGCTGCGGGATCCGCAAACTCTGAAGAACGGCTGATCCGGGACGGCGTTTTTCCGGGAGCCCGTTGCCTGGGGTTTTCCCTGGGGCGGGATTTTATCGGAGAGATGATTTACCCCGGGGGCGGTTTCCCGGGGCCGGAGCTTCCGGGGCTTGTGTTATCCTTGACTGACGGGAGCCGGGCGGTGCTCTGGTTTCCGCCCGTGCCGGAATGTTATGCGAAGGGCTTCCGGCGGCGGATGTGTTTTTTGCTTGGAGGATTTGACCGTGAAGATAGCGGTTCAGTGTCGGATGGGATTGGGCAAGAAGATCTGTGAAGATCATGCATTGGTGTTTGATTGTGCATGTTCCCAGATGAGGCTTTTCAATTCCGCAAGGCTGGAGCTGGAGACAGATGAGCCTATGATCGTGGCGGTGGCTGACGGTGTGGGGGGCAATCCGGGAGCCCATCAGGCTTCCAGGTTTTCCCTTTCCGTGCTCTGTGATCTCGCAGGCCAGATGCTCGCAGCCGGTACCCCCCGGGATCTGGAGCCCCTTCTGGTGGATCTCAACAGCCGTCTTCTGGCCTATGCCGCTGAGCTTCCGGGGCTTGAGACCATGGCCACCACCTTCAGTGCCCTGTGCGCCGCTGACGGCCGGTGTCGTCTGCTGCACACCGGAAATACCCGGATCTCCCTGATGTTCAACCGCTATATCAAGCAGGCCACCACCGACTTCACCACCTACCAGCATCTCCTGGACATGGGCCTGACCGAAGCTGCTGAGCGCTGCAACCGCAGTGAGATCATCAGCTGCCTGGGAGGCGGCACCCCCCGGAGCCTTTCCCGGATCGAGGCCCGGGATGTGTACCAGGAGGGCAAGCGTCCCCATCTGATGCTGCTCACCAGTGACGGGATCCATGAGTATGTGGATCTGGACTGGCTGGAGGATCTGATGAACGATGAGGCGATCTCCGATCTGGAGAAGACCGACCGGATGATAAGCCAGGCCCTGGACAACGGATCCATGGACGACAAGACCGCCGTGATCGTCCGCATCTGACAGGGGATCCGGCAATGTCCCCCCAGAGCCGGCGGCGGGCTTGGAGCAAAAGCCGCGTATCCCGGGCAGCCATAAACCGTTTTTACTGAACATCGAGCCGGTGCCGGCTCTCTGAGTCCCCTGCCGGCCTCTGCATTAAGGAGTAGTCATATGAGCTTCATCCCAAGCATCATCCATAACAATCCTGAAACCTCCCGCTATGCCGTCCTCAAGGATGGTGACGGCCATCCGGTGCCCCTTAAGTCCATTGTCATCGACGGCACCATCGGGGACGTGTTCTCCCGGGTCACTGTCACCCAGATCTACCAGAACACCGAGGAGAAGAACATTGAGGCGGTCTACTCCTTTCCACTTCCCCTGGACGGGATCCTGCTGGATTTCACCGTGACCATCGACGGCAAGATCCGCCACGGCACGGTTATGAAGAAGAGCCAGGCCCGGCAGCGTTATGAGGATGCCGTGGAGCAGGGGAACTCCGCCGCCATGCTGGAGCAGATCGGCGACGGCCTTTACAGCATGAGCGTGGGCAATCTTCTGTCAGGGCAGACCATTGAGATCGCCTTCAGTTATTCCGAGTTCAACATCTGGAACGGCAAGCTTTTAAGGTTTTTCCTGCCCTCCGTGGTGGCACCAAAGTTCGGTGATCCCGGGAAGTCCGGCATTGATCTCCGCCAGGCTCCGGTGACTTCCATGGAGGCCTCCAACCCTATGAAGTGCACCCTGAAGATCACCGGCAGTCTTGCCGCCGCCGCGGTTACCTGTCCCACCCACCATGTGGAGCAGCAGGTGACCGGGGAGGGGCTGCTCCTCTCCGTCAGTGCCTTTGCCGACCGGGACTTCATCCTGGAGATCCGGAAAGAAACCGATCCCTCTCCCCTGGCAGTCACCGGCCGGGATCATGACGGCTATGTGGCGGCGGTGGCCATGACCCCTGACTTCGGTGATCGGGAATCCCATGATCCCCGTGACATTGACATTGTCGTTGACTGCTCCGGCTCCATGTCGGGGGAGTCAATTAAGCAGGCCCGGCAGGCTCTGGGGCAGATCCTGGATCGTCTCAGGAAGGAGGACAGTTTCAACATCATCCGCTTTGGATCCGAGGTTGTCCCGCTGTTCCCGGAGCATATGCCGGTGTCGGAGGAGTCTCTGGAGCGATCCCGGAACCTGCTCCGGTCCCTTGATGCCGATCTGGGCGGCACCAACCTTGAGGGGGCACTGGAGGCTGCCTATAAGACCCATATTCCTGGCAGACAGCATGATATTCTGCTGATCACCGACGGCCAGGTTTATGAAAGCGAGTCTTTTTACCAGCTGTCCGAACAGTCCGGCAGCCGGATCTTCACCGTGGGCGTGGGCACGGCGGTCTCCGAGGGCCTGCTCAGGAAACTGTCCCGGATCACCGGCGGCATGGCTGAGTTTGTCACTCCCAATGAGAACATGGCAGAGAAAATTGTCCGCCACTTTCAGCGGATGAGCCTGCCGGCGTCCGCTGCCGAGATTGTCTGGCCTGCTGAGCCTGACTGGATCTGGCCTGTCGGCGCCCCCAGTCTTTTCCACGGTGACACTACCGTGTTCTTTGCCCGCTTCCCTGCAAAGCCCGAGGGCCGGGTGGAGCTCAAGGCCAGCTCACCTGCCGGCCGTTTCTCCTGGGCGGTGGATCTGCCCGAGGATGCTGATGAGACGGAATGCTCTGATCTGGCCAGAATGGCCGTCAGGCGCCGCATTGCCGGACGCACGGATGATCAGGCGGCTGAGCAGGCGGTGGAGTACCGTCTGATCACTCCTCTGACCAACTACCTTTTGGTGGAGGAGAACCAGAACCGGGATGAACTCGACCTGCCGGAACTCAGGACGGTTCCCCAGATGGCACCGGCTGGTTTTATGGGGATAGCCTGCTTTGCAGCTGCCTGCTTTGCAGCTCCGGCTTTTCCTGCGGCTGCGTCCATGGCTGGCCGTGGCATGACTGGTGTGGGCATGATGGGAATGGCTTCCGCAAATGCCATGGGCATGGGAGGCATGATGGCAATGAATCAGGCCAAGTCGGCCATGAAGAGCGCTGCTCCCGACACGGCAGCAGAAGATGCCGCAGAGCCGAGCGCAGATCCTGCTTCCGGATCGGCGTCTTCCACCGGGGGCCAGGACAGTGTGGCCGGTACCGGCTCTTCCGGGGAGCTGGAAGCCTTTGCATTGAGTCTCTGCGCTCTGGATCTGGCGGGGATCAAGAACCTGTTCAGTGCCAAGACTGTGGATGCCCTGGTGCAGGAGGGACTGCCTGCTGCCACAGCCGGGACCCTGAGAGCAATGATCAATGACGGCTGTGATGAGAGGATCGTGTTTATCCTTTTCTTGAACCGTCTAATGGCCGGTTATGCCTCCCGCTTTGCCGGAACCCCGGCCGGGGAATTCATCACCCGGAGTCACAGCAGGCTTTCTGATGGTGAAAAGAGTCTGCCTTCTGCCCAGCAGGCCCTCCTGGAAGGGATCTTCTCCGGAAACTGATCTGGGCTTCCGGCTCCGGCTCTGGATCCAGTCCTGATCCCGGTCCTGTTTTGGATCTGGAGCTGGATCTGGATCTTGCCCTCCGGATCTCCCGGCAGGCACCGGCTCTTCTACGGGATCCGGGGAGCCAGGGAGTTTCCACGGGTACCGGTAACAGGTTCTGAGAGTGGAGCCTGTCCTTGGATTGTGCAGGGGCAGGTTCCGAGGTCAGTCCTGGTTTTCCGGGAGGTTTTCCGACAGTGATCTGCTGATGGACAGGCGGAAGGTACGCCAGGACAGTTTCTTCCGAGATGATCTGATCAGAGTCGGTTTGGGCGGGGATTGGCTGTCTGTTACCGGGCCTGCTGATCGGCTTTGACTGGCAAGGGCTGCTGGGCTTGTTTCGTGTGGATGATCCCGGATAAGTTTGGCGGGTTTTGTCCGGTCAGGTAAGGCATGATCGGCATGGCATCCCCGCCAGGAGGCTGGACGCTGTCTGGTCAGAGAACCATCCCTGGTGTTTAGCCATTCCCCTCATTGGTGGCAAGAGCCGGGGGTATGGGGTATAATTTCCCTGTTTTTTTGACTTCAGGGAAAAATTTTATGGCAGCAGTTGGACTTTTTTTCGGCAGTGACACCGGCAACACCGAGACCGTGGCCGGCAAGATAAGGGACACTCTGGGGGCCGATCTGGTGGATATCTATGATATCGCCAAGGCCACCAGGGCAGACATCGAGAAGTATGATTTTCTGATCTTCGGCACCCCCACCTGGTATACCGGTGAGCTCCAGTCAGACTGGGATGCCTTTATGCCTGAGTTTGCCAAGATTGATCTCACTGACAAGGTGGTGGCCCTTTTTGGTCTGGGAGATCAGGAGGACTACAGTGACTACTTCCTGGATGCCATGGGCATTCTGAAGGAGAAGGTTCTTGCCCAGGGCGGTGTCTTGGTAGGCAGCTGGCCCACTGAGGGCTATACCTTCGGCTCCCAGAAGGCGCTGATTGACGCTGATCATTTTGCCGGTCTGGCCATTGACGAGGATCGTCAATTTGAGCAGACAGATGACCGTATTGCCCGCTGGTGCAGCCAGCTCAATGAGGAAATGAGCCTTGATCTCCTCCGGGGGCAGTAAGGTCCCAGGACAGCAGTCTGCTGGCCGTCTCTCCCTTATGGAAAGACGGCACATGGCCGCGGATCAGTCCGCGGTTTTTTTGTGTCCGGAAAACTGACACCGGGGTAGATGACGCTGTCTGGAGACCTGACTGAGAATGCTGCCAGGCAGGGCAGAGGAGGATGTTTGCTCCGGGGCGCTGACGTGATGAGATAACTGGAAGAAATTGACCGTACAGTGTCAGTACAAATTTCGGTACAAACTGCCTTGCAGGCTGGGTATGTGGATCTGGAACTGGAACTGGATCTGGATCTGGATCTGGATCTGGATCTGGATCTGGATCTGGAACTGCATGATGTTCAGCAACTGATGAAAAGCAGGAATTGCTGATCCGCGAGATGTGCGTTATTGCTTGCGCAATGGCTATTCGGCTATTCCTGATCTGCATGATGGCTGATCTGCATTATCGCAGTGCTGCTTTCGGCTCCTTATTAAGAAGCAGAAAGAAAATATAGTTATGTGTGGGGACATTTTTTAAGTGCGATCCGTGATAGGTCAAAATTTCGGCGTTGTGGTAGAATGAGAACTGATGGTGCAGAGCGCGTTGAGGTTAAAGTCATGGGCGATATGATAAATCCTGTTGAAGGCAATTCATTTGTTGATTTGGTGGAGGCAAGAGATACCAGGATTTTTGTCGATAAAACAGATTTTATCGCCAAGACTAATGCCCTCCTTAATACTGACGGTAAATTACTGTCGATGACCCGTCCCCGCAGATTCGGAAAAACTGTTACCGCCGATATGCTTTTAGCCTACTATTCAAAAGAATATGACGGGCAAAAGATTTTTGATAATCTGAAAATATCCAAAGAAAAGATTTTTCCGGAACACCTGAACAAATACGATGTCATTTATATTGACATGAACTCCGTCAGGGACGACTACATAGCTTACACTGAAGATGAAGATTTGCAGGTTAGCGGAGTTAATACAATTGTTGATTTTCTGCAGTATACAGTTATTGAAGAATTAAAAGAAAATGAAGATCATGCCAGGATACTTAGTAATAACAGAAAGGTCGGGAAGAAAAATCTCTCATCGGCATTAAAGGAAATATGTAAGCACACCAAAGAACAATTTATTCTTATTATGGATGAATGGGATTTGGTCTACCGTGATTATCGTAATGATACACAGTTGCAGGAATCCTTTATTGATTTTTTGCGGGGGCTGTTTAAAGGAAAAAAGGGGCAGGGCAGTTTTGCGCTTGCCTATCTCACGGGCATCCTGCCTATTAAAAAATACAACTCCCAGTCGGCACTTAACGGCTTTGATGAATATAACATGCTCACCCCGGGGGATTATGCTCCTTACTTTGGCTTTACGGAAGAAGAGGTGGCCAGGATTGTAAAATCTCCTAACTGTAAAGTGTCACGCCATGATTTAAAAGAATGGTATGAAGGGTACATGATAAGGGGAGTGGATATATACAATCCAAATTCGGTATGCAAGGCTGTGACCCGAAACGAATGTATCAGTTATTGGAGTAGAACCTCATCCAATGAAGAGGTAGTGCGACTGATCAACATGAATTTCGATGATGTAAAAAAGGACATTACGAATTTGATCGAAGGTGCCAGAGTTCAATTTGACTGTGGTAATTTTCAGAATGATATGGTCAATATTAATACCAAAAATGATGTTTTCAGTCTATTAGTTTGTCTTGGATACCTGGGATGTTCTGACATTGCCGAGGATGAAGAACTTAAGCTGGCTTATGTTCCAAATAAAGAGATTAAACTGGCTTTGATTGGGATCATTAAGCAGCAGGAATGGTATGAACGGGTTGAGAACATCAAACGTTCTGAAAACCTGCTCCAAGCCATACTGGAACTTAATGGGCCAACTGTAGCAACCATGATCCAGGATGTTCACAATTCTCCGGCAGTGGCTTTGCTCGATTATAATGATGAAGAATCTCTCACATACTGTGTGATGACCGGCCTTTTGTGGTCTACTCTGGGAAAATACATTTCCCACCGGGAAGAGCAGGCGGGTAAAGGGAGAGCGGATCTTGTGTACGAACCTGCTGTTAAAGGTACTGCTCCTCTGATACTCATTGAGTTTAAATACGATGGCTCTGCAGAAGAAGCCATTGCACAGATTAAAACCCAGGAATACTTTAAACGTTATGTCGGGCAGTACAGAAATATCATACTTGTGGGAATTAATTACAGCACCAGAACCAAGGATCATCAGTGTATGATTGAAAAACTGGATTAGAAAGCGCAGTCCAAAACTTATGCCAGAGAATAAATTTGATTTGAGCTCGATTAATTATCCTGAAGCTTTTCTTAGTGACAGATTAAATGATCCTAAGATTAAATATTCAGCCATGACCGTAGAAGACAGGTTGATGCTAGCAATGGATTGTTACCTAACATTCGTAAATGAAGTGCGTGATGGCGTCTATCCTTTCTATCGAACTAATGCCTGGTACAACCCCTTTCTAAAAGTTATTTATGACCTGGGTTATGATATAACTGATTTACAAATATCAGACTGGAATAACATTGAGGATGTTATTCGTAGATTTAATCATGTAATAAGAGATATAGAGAGAAGAATTAAAGGTTCAGAGATCAGATGCTATTGCTTAGAGCAAATAGTTTTTGATTGTTAAGCCCTGTTTGTTATGTTTTTTTGCTGTTGAATACTGATTTCGTTTTCTAGTTGTTCGTCAAAGTTTGTTGCTTATCCATAATTACTCAGATATACGCTAAAATTATATTATTTCTAACCGCTGTTTTTATAATCCAGATTTGATGAGATTCTATGAAGGAAGTTTGGGTTGAAGGTTATTTATTGCCTTTTGTCTATTACGACTATAGTGAACTAACCTATTTTGAAAAGATGAATGCTGCGTACAGTGCATGTATGTTATTTTCTGAGGATGTTACCAGAGGTTTTGGAAAGAGGAATGCCAAAATGATGAGTGGTATAGCAAACTTCTGTACCTTCTTAAAGATCTGGGCTATGACGTTTCATCTGTAGAAGAAATTGACTGGGATCGAGTCAAAGAATACGGACCTTTTTTTGATCAAATTGGCTGTCAGTTGTCAAAATTAATTCATTCGGCAAAATTTAAGGGTGAAAAGTACCGCCGAGGATTAGATCTTCCGATGATATTATTATAATCTTTGTTTTGCTTTCTTAATTGTGCAATATGTCCTTAGTAAATCTTATAGACAAAATGCGTTTAAAAATATAATTTAAAATTTGCCTTAATATTTTAATCAAGTGAAACATTAAATATTGCCTTTCTATGCCCAGGCATTGTTCGGATATTCGGTTCCTGACTGTCTTTCTTTCGCTGGTCTCCCTTGAATTAATTTTGTTCTCTTCTCTTCTTTTCTTTTCTTTTCTTTTCTTTTCTTTTCTTTTCTTCCCCGTTTCTTGACATTGCATTGACTCAGATGATGGTTGACTGTTGGTCATAAGTGTATGCTGACCTGCATTTCCTGGCTTTGCCGCTATCTGTTGCGCAAAAGGCCCATCCACTGTTGTATAATCACAACATTTTGTGGTTAGCCTGTCTGCCTCCCGTATCATGCTTTGGCTGTGCTTCATGCAATGAACCGGACAGAACTTTATCTCCTGGCTGATGCCCTGGCAGAGCGGTGTCCTTGGCTCTTCACCCGGTGCTGCTTCTCCTCCATGAAAGATTTCCAGTTATAACAGGCTCGCTTTAATGGCACACTGTCCTGTGGTGCTGTGTTGTTTACCGCAGCCGTAGTTCCTGAACTTGTGATGCACCCTGATGATGGATTGTATAACGTCTGCCGTAAGCGGTACGTGAGGAAACGTCTTCGTTGGAGTGGCACGAGAGGATACGCCTCCACCGTAAGTAGCCCGTGATGAAACGCCTCTGCCAGGAGACGAGGCGTAAAATTCTCCTGATGAGATGATGTCTCTTAGGATCCGGATCCCATGAGGTGCACATGCTTCCCAGGATCTCCTGGATCTCAATGAACGGGAAACCCTTTTCTGTGGGATATGGTGGCTGCCAGCTGCCAGATCGGTGATCTTCCCAGGCTCGGTGCTCTGCCCAGTGACTGGATGACAGGATGATCCCGCCTTTTGTTCCTACCGGAGTTTTTATGCTGCTGTCTGAGATTGTCAATAATCCCTTCCGTGTACTTGGCGTTTATGCCGATTCCAATGCCGCCAGGATCTCCTCCAGTGTCAGCCGGTTCTCCGCCTTCATCAGGGTCAACCGTCCCCTGAAATCCGATCTTGATCTGGAAGGTCTGCTGCCTCCGGTACCCCGCACCCAGCAGTTGCTGGATGTGGCCGCCCGGGAGGTTGCCACTCCCAGAAACCGGCTGGATCATGGCATGTTCTGGTTTTTTGAGGGTGAGTATTTCACCGGGAAGGTTCTTCCTCTCTTGAAAGAGAACCAGCCTGACAGCGCCATCCAGATGCTCCGGGATGGGGAGAAGAACATTGAGAACATGCAGAACCTGATGATCCTCTGCCTGATCACCGATGACATTGAATCCGCACTGGAGGCAGCTCAGTTTCTGTTCAGCAAGTCCAAGGACAGCTACCAGGGCAGGATCACCGATCTGTTCAAGACCAGGAAGGACTATTTTGTCAAAAGGTTCATTCTTGCCCTCATGGACAACGGGATCATATTCAGCAGCCACCTGAAAAAGTCCCACCTGGCCAAATGGAATTTCTGGCATAACGCCTTCAGGGATCTGGTTTCCGGCGAACTGTTTTCTGCTGACGGCATCAAGTCCATCAACAGCCTTGCCAGTGACTGCGAATCCCATGAGCCCAGGTACCGCTCCAAGAGCATCAAGGGCCTGTCCCAGATCCAGCTGCTTTCCGGTTTCCTTCCCGGAAACGATATGGCACTGGAGGACGCTGAGATGGATAAACTCCGCCGTCTGGCTGCCATCACTCCCGGGATCCGGGACGGCAGCATCAAACCTGACATTTGGCCTTCCCTTTCCACTTTCATGGCTCTGTTCCGGATCCTGCACCTGGCACTTCCCGCATGTGTCTTGGAAATTGCTGCCGTAAAGGCCGCCCTGGACCGTGCCGGAGGACAGCCTGTCAACTGCTCCGGCTTTCTGGGTTGCAGTTCCAGATGCCAGGTTTTTCTGAAGGTGCTTAATGTTCTTTACAACTTCCAGCTGTCCGCTATGTCTGCCTTCCTGGGTGATGAATCCTCGGCGGGGCTGGCCGGTGATGACAATTATCCCTTTTACCTGGGCTCCCTGTTTTCCGCAGCCTGTGATCTGCTGGCAGAGCTCCGGGCGCATCCTGTGGTGGGACCGGAGGATCCGGTGGTGCAGCGTATAAGGGATTTCAGGCAACTGGCTGAGGGCAAGGGACTTTTCTCCCGTTTCATGGCATTCCTGTTTTCATCCGGGGGCGATCCGGAGCGCATGAAGGGCGGTGCGGTGAAGAAAGAGAGAGTTGCCGCCTGTGCCCCGGTGCGGGACCGCCATGATCAGATCATTGAGCGGCTCAGTGAACTCACTGTGAAATATGACAGCAAGTTTCATCTGCGTTCTGCCGGGGTAGATCCGGATGGCGCTGAAGATGAGGATGAAGATGAGGATCTGGACTGGGATGCGGAGATGGATGACATCGATGCGGAACAGGACGCCATTATTGACCAAACTGTAGAAGACGCAATTGATAAGGAACTGAAGAACGCCCGGAAGAGCAAAGGCAAGCAGGCAAAAAATGATCTAAACATCGACCTCCCACCTGACTTCGCAGAGAAAGCCAGGCAAGATTTTGAGCAGCATGTCAGTAGCGTGTTTGACAATCTGATAGGTGTTTTTCAGAAGGAAAGGAAGAATAGCGGTGACAGTTCTCCGTCACATCATGACATGAGAGTGCTAGTGCCGGTCTTTATTCCCCGGAATGAAAACCGAAAACTGCCTTCGGTAACCGGAAAAGAGAAATATTCCTCCCTGTCTGAACTGGAGACTGCAATCAGAAACAGGACGTCAGTCTTTTCCTCTGGCAAGTTTTGCGGCGTGCTTAAAACCGGCAATGACGATAAGATCAACAAGGAAGTAATCAAACTGCTTGTCCGGCATGAGTCTGTCAACAAACGCAAACAGATACCTGAGGATGTTCAGAAAGCATTTGAAGATATTATCGGCAATTCTGAACAATTTCTCATGATGTTTGGGTTCGGTAATGCAATGCTCAATATCTTGGAGCGTACCGGCATGACTGATCACTTCCCTATCGACAATAATGAAGAAGTGCTTCAGTCGATTCATGCGATCCGCCACTCCTTGTCAGTGATAGTTCTGCTGTCTGTTAACTTGGAATGGCTGCTGGTCAAAAACGGTCTGAAAGGGAGACCGCACTGCCGGGAAATTGATATGCCCATGGATGTTTTTGACAATTTCATTGCACAGCTTAAGAAATTCAAGGTTGCCTTCCCCAAGGGCTTTGCTCCGGATGAACTCTACAGCAGGTTCAGTGAAATTACCTTCGATGTTGTTGAGCAGGCTGTGAAGGCCGATCCGGATCTGGAGATATTATTCATCAAATTAATGTCGCTGTTTGCCGACTGTGACGCCATGCTGGGCTGGGGCTCTCTGATCAACCGCCGCCGGGCTATGCTCATTGCCCTCAAACTGCAGCAGGAATCTACTCCCCAGCCTTACCAGCAGGAAATCATGTCCTTCCTGGAGCGGGTGCTGCAGGCAGCCGGATCTGCCGCCGGAAGGAAGAAGGAAGCGGCACCCTCCGGCAGCGGTAAGAAGGGCCGGGACCAGACTGCTCAGGGCGGGCAGTTATCGTTATTTTGAGTGACTTCTTCTGAGTGACATTTCTGGACATGAGCCAGGTAGTGCGGTGCATGACCGTCCCCATCCGGCACCCGTGAACCCTTATCTTCTGTTCTGACTGCTCCGGTTTCCGCTCTTGCTTATGCTTCCCGGCGGAGCGGTCACAGTTTTTTGAAATTATGGACATCAGTTTTTTTCTTCCGTGCCTTGTGCTTTTTGCCGTTCTCCAGACAGCGGTCTTTGTCTATCTGATCGTGATCAGCATCCGTCTCAGCCGCATCGGCAGGCTGCTGATGACTAAAGGCATACCTGGATCCTCACCGGATCATGCTCCCCTCCGCCAGATGGGAGGCTCAGATCCTGATCCTTCACCATCTGCTGCAGCTGGCAATGGTGCCGTTGCGGGCACTTCAGATCCGGGATCCAGTGCGGATCGGCCGGCCGGTGTCCTGGCTGCCCAGGGTGCCGGTACTCCCAGGATCCCTTCCGTAGCTGGTGATCCGCTTGCCGGTCCCACATTCCGCCTGATTTCTGAGGCCTTTGCCTCCCTGGCAGGCAGAACGGATCGGCTGGAAGAACGTCTCAGGGCGGCGGAGGAACAGGCTGCGGCATCCCGGGATCGGATCCAGGAAGTTGTCAGTTATGCCCGGGCCCTTGAGGAAGCGGATCTGAGGACTGCGGAAACCTGCCGCGGGCTCTCAGATCGCCTGGATCTGGATCGCACCCGTCAGGATGAGACCTTTGCCCAGCAGGGGGAGGTGCTTGAGGCTCTTGGGGACCGGATCGGGGAACTCCGGAAGGACGGGGAACTTACTGCGGATCTGGTGACCGAGCTTGACGGGAAGTTCATGGATCTGCTGGCCACCTGCCAGGAGATCCAGAGCCAGATGGGAGAGATCACCGGTGATGAGCAGCACAACCATGACTTTTTCCTGCTGACAGCTGGTGAGATCTCCCGTTTCGAGTCCAATCTGTCCAGGATGGATCCCGGAACCAGGGGTTACAAACAGTTGCTCCGGGGTGTTTCCCGGCTTAAGGAGAACTTTCTTACCGCCGGGTATGAGTATGTGGATCTGCTTAACAAGCCCTTCAGCCAGGGCATGAAGCTCACCGCCTCCTTTGTCACCGACGATTCCCTGCCTCCCGGCACCCAGATCATAACCGGCGTTCAGCGCCCTCAGATTAATTTCCAGGGCGTCATGCTGCAGCCGGCCATTGTCACAGTGTCCCAGAATCTTGCTGCGGCGGTTTCGGTCCAGGAAGAGCAGGAGCATGAGCAGAACTCCGGGCAGGAGCAGGAGCATGAGCAGAACTCCGGGCAGAAGCATGAGCATGAGCAAAACTCCTTGCCGGAGCAGGAACTGGGTTCATGGCATGAGCACCTCCACGAGCAGGAGCACGAGCACGAGCATGAACAGGACCATGATTTTGATCATGACCATGAGAGTGCTGCCACCCCGGCTGATCTGAATTCTTCCCAGGTGTCTGAACCTGTTTCTTCCCAGCCGGATCCCTATTCTGGCATAACTCCCACCGGTGTGTCCGGCTCATCCACAGAGAGTGTCCAGCCCGGCTTTGAGGAACCTTCAGTAGGGGCCGCTGAGGCGGACTCAGGCAGGGGAGAGACCCCGTCGGATGAACCTGTTGATGAACCCAAGACTCTCAGTTCAGGAACTGATCAGTCTGACAAGCCGTTCTCCTTTGCCCAGGAGCCATCCGTGCCGGTAAGCACCCCGGAGGATACCTCACGGAGTGAGAGCAGTCCGGTGGCGGCAGAGGCGCCGCTGAAGTTTTTTGCCATTGGCCGGGACGGTCTGGATGCCGAGGCTGATTTCCTTCTGGCTGCTCCGTACAGATCGGATCCTGGGGTTCACAGCGTGTCAGATCCCGGTGGTGATCAGGTTGCAGAAGCTGTCACGGGTTCCAGTTCAGACTCTGCTGAGGATGGCGATCAGAAACTGGCAACGGAGGTACCTGATCCTGCAACTTCCGGTGATCCTTCTTCCGCTTCCGATCCTGCTTCCACTGTGATGTCTGGTGAAGGTTCTGCTGCTGAAAATGCTGTCAGGGAAACGGTTGCCTGTGTCCAGGAGGAAACTTCCGGGGATACTCCAGTTTCTGCCTTTTCCGGATCTGCCGGACAGTTCCGGACAGAGGTGTCAGAACCAGGAAATGAAGGGTTGTCCTCCCAGGTGCCCGGATCCCTGGAGAGTGGCTATCTGATCAGCCCGGAGGAAACCGGCCGTGGCTGGTTTGCTCCTGCCATGGAAAAGGATTTGGTACCAGAAGGCAGATTAACCCCTTCCTCCGGGGCGGATGATCCTGCTGACTCTGTAGCTGACTTTGCTGAACTGAATGCGTCTTATGATGGGGCAGAGCTGGGTGCTGAGAATGGTTCTGCGCCTGCTGGAGGAGCAGTTGAGCCTCTGTTCCGAGCTGAGAGTGATCCAGCAGTGACCGGAGGTGCGACTGGATCTGAGTCAGAAGAAAGCACCAGCAATGATGAGGGACTGACAACGCCTGAAACTGATGACGTTTCCGAACCGGCAAACGGAGAGTCTGAGTTAGGTCGTGGCTCTGACTTGGATGAAAAACTGGCAGAGTCGGGATCGGAAAATGTCCCCGAACTGGCAGATGGGGAGTCTGAGCAGGATCCTGACACTTACCCCGATTTTGATCCTGAGTCAAAAACTGAAGTTGCAGATGCTTCTGAACTCGCTGACGGGGCGCCAGAGTCTGAGTCATCTTCTGCCTCTGACTCTGATGATGGTCAGGCAGAGTTAAAAACTGAGGCTGAAGCAGCAGATCCCTCAGTCCGGTCAGACGCAGCTGCAGACTCTGACCCTGCTTCATCCCCTGACTCTGATGACGGTCAGGCAGAGTTAAAAGCTGAAGCCGAAGCTGAACCCGCAGATCCCGCTGTCCCGTCAGACGTGACGGCAGAGCATGAGATTGCTCCAGACTCAGCTGATGATCTGCAAGAGCCTGAAGTCAAAACTGAAGCGGAAGATGCCTCCGAACTGTCAGCTGTGACGTCTGAACCTGATCATTATCGTGATCCCGTCTGTGATGCAGTCCAGGCAGAGCTTGAAGACGATGATGCCTCCGAATCAGCAGACAGCGTTTCCGGGGGTGAGGCCGGAATTGCCGTTGACGGAGAAATGGCAACTCCCGGCTCCGGGAGCACGGACAGTCAGATCGAAGGCCTCTCCCTTTGGCAGCCAGAGCAGGAGCTGCATCCGGCAGGTTGGCTGTTCCTCCGACGTGCCGTGCTCGGCGCTGGATCACTTCCCCTCCAGGCCGGGGCGGCCGCAGCACCCCAGGGCCGTCCCGGCCAGGATCTGTCCGGTGGATCCGCCGATCTTCCTGGCGGAGGGGCAGTGCCCCCGGAGGACGGTTCCCGAGAGCCTGAGGCGATCCAGGAGCCGGGCAGGGCGGTCTCCTCTTTCCGGCCCGTTACTCCTCCGGGAAGCGGAAACGGTTTTAAGGATCGGTTTAATGATCGGAGCCGCAGACACGGGAAAAAGCGCCGCCGTGCCCGGAGGTGAAACGGCAGGAGTTGCTTTCCCGGAGCTCGGCCCCAGTCTTTGCTGCGGCTGGATCTTGTTCCGGATCCTGTTTTGGATCCTGTGCCGGATCAATGGCGGGCAGAGCCCAGGATTTTCCCTAAAACTTTTGCCGCTGTTCTGAGGGCTGGCTTCCGTCCTGCGGTCTTTTCATCCGCAGACTGGACTGTTTTTTTGAGCTTGCCGGAGCCTTGCCGCTCCCAGTTTTTCTTTCTTTTTGTTGCAGAGTGACAAATGTCTAAAATTAATTTCGGTATCGATCTTGGCACCACCAATTCATCCATAGCCACCCTGAAGGACGGGGTTCCCTTTATTTTTCAGTCTGATCTCCGTGAGGATGTGATCCCCTCCTGCGTGTCCTTCACCGCATCCCGCACAGTGAACGTCGGCACTCCGGCTTTGAATGATCATGCCAGCGCCCTGAGGGCTGCCGTCCAGAATCATGATCAGAACACCCCCAACTCCTTTGTGGAGTTCAAGCGCACCATGGGCACTGACGCCGGCTATTACTCCTCCAACATGGATCAGACCTACAAGTCGGACGAGCTTTCAGCGGAGGTGCTCAAGAAGCTGCGTTCCTTTGTCACCGGAGATCAGGTGAAGCAGGTGATCATCACCGTTCCGGCCAAGTTTGTTGCCAATCAGAAGATGGCCACCATTGAGGCCGCCAAGAAGGCCGGCTTTGCCAACTGCCAGCTACTTCAGGAGCCCATTGCCGCCAGCTTTGCCTATGGCCTTTCTTCGGAAGAGAAGAACGGCGTGTGGCTGGTGTTCGACTTCGGCGGCGGCACCTTCGATGCGGCTCTGGTTCACAATGACTCTGGAGTCATGCAGGTGTTTGACACTGAGGGTGACAGTTATCTGGGCGGCAAGGATCTTGATTTTGCCATTGTGGACGAGCTCATGCTGCCCTACATCTATGAAAACTACTCCATCTATGATCGTGATGATGGCGATTCCAGCAATGAAAAGAAAGTCGCCCTGCGCAATGCCCTGAAGCTTTACGCTGAGGATGTGAGAAAGAAACTTTCCACAGAGGAGAAGGTTGAGGTGCTTACAGATCTGGGAGATCTGGGCGTGGATGACGAAGGTGAGGAGATTGAGCTTGACATGACCCTCACCCGGGATGAGGTCTTTGAGGTTATCGGCGCGTATTATGACCGGGCTGTGAAGATGTGTGAGGATCTCCTGGAGCGGAATGATATCCGGAAGGAGAAACTCAGCCGGGTGATCCTGGTGGGCGGCCCCACCTTCTGTCCCCTGGTGCGGGACAAACTCCGGGAGAAGATCTGCTCCACGGTGGACACCTCAATCAATCCCATGACCGCTGTTGCCGCCGGCGCTGCACTGTATGCCAGCACGGTGGATGCCCTGGAACTGGAGGAGGATCGTAAGGAAGGCAGTGTCCACTTTGATTTTTCCTATGAAAGCACCACGGTTGCCGAGTCTGAGTGGGTGTCCTTCCGGTGCCTGGAGCCGGAGAAGATCAAGTCCGGGATCAACCTGGAGTTTGTCCGGGGAGACGGTGCCTGGTCCAGCGGCAGGATAAACGCCGCAGGTCAGGACGGCGATGTTGCTGAGTTCTTCCTGGTGAAAGACAGAGCCAATGTTTTCACCGTCAGGGGCTTTGATGACAGCGGAAACACCGTTGATATCTATCCCAATGAGATCAGCATCATCAACGGCACCAGGGTGTCAAAGGCGGTTCTTCCTTACAATATCTGCTTTGCCCGCGAGATCAGGGAGGAAGTCAACGGTACTGTGCACGGGGTTGCTTTGTTTGGCGGACTCAAGAAAAATGTCCCTCTGCCCACAGTGGGCGTAAGTTCAGACAGCAAGGTTTCCAGCATTTTTAAATCCCCCGGGGATCGTATTTACATTCCCATCTACCAGGCGGATTTTGCTATGCATGAAGATGACAACTGCATGATGTACCCCCAGGTGGGAAGCATAGATATCAACTATGAGGATGTGGGGGTGGAACTTCCCTTTGGGACTCCCGTAACCTTGAAGTTAAAGATTGACACTTCTGAAAGGATGGAGATCGAGGCTTACTTTCCATCCGTCGACAAAACGGTGATCAAGCCGGTCACCATTGATGCGGAGGTTTCCGAAGAATCCTTAAGATCGGATATTGCGGATTTCTTCTCCCAGGTGATCTATTATCAGAGAAAGTTCCAGCAGATGAAACTCAGGACGCCTAAGTTCAACAAACTTGTTGATGAGGCCAAAGAGGCTGAACGTGACAGTTCCCTGGAGCAAGGAGCCGTGTTGCAGAAGTTCCGGAATGCAATCAGGGAGGGAGAAAGCATCCGCATTAAGAATGAAAATCTTTACCTGAAGCAGGATCTGCATAATGTCTGTGCGCTGCTTGCTGAACTTGAGCCGGAGTTTTTTGACATGTACTGCAATGATCTTCTGGTTGACGGAGAGCCCCTGTGTTACCTGGATGTGGGGGATATTCCAGAGGAGAACATGGAGAAACTGCACAGCAAATACGTGAAGTTTGGACATATGCTGAGCACAGTTATGCATACCATCAGCTTTTTTGATAATAAGACCAAACACGGCACCGACTTTTCTCTTTTCGATCAGCCTGAACAGCTTGCAAAGTTATACAGCAAGGTCAAAGACCTGGTTGGAACGAGAAATGAGCCTCTGCCTGGTCACTTCTTTGAAGTGGCAGACCTCATAGAATCCATGGACAGTTTTGTTCCCCTTCACATGTACGACGACCAGTGCTTTATGCTGGGGGCCGAAGGAACAGACGGCATGCTTGAGCTATAGCACTGAGGTATCCGCTTCCCCAGCGACGGCATAGGACGATGCAACCAGGCAGGGCCGCCAGAGCCTGCATTCATGCCCCGCCGCCGATGCGGCATGGGTGCGGGGTAAGGCGCGGGACTGGATGCAAGGGGCAGGCGGGATCTGATCCCGGACTCTCCGGAGCATCTTCTGATCCGGTTGCACGGTTTGCTGAGGATCCCTGACCGTGATCCTTTTTCTATTCTCGGGTTTACCGGAGATCCACGGCTGCCGGCGATGGCAGGCACCTCCCCTCATCAGCCCCCGGGACGGCGCCTTATCGGGGATCCTGGGAGCCCTGGGCGGCACCTCATTCTGTTCCCTGATCCTGATGGTCCGGGGGCGTGGTGCTCAGGTAGCAGGCTGTGCGGATCAGCCGCACATTTTGAATCATGTTCGCTGAATGCTATTCAGCGAATGCAGTTAAGATCCTGAAAGGGCAGGCAATGGCCACAAGACAGGAAAAAGCCCAGGAGACCAGGCAGAAGCTGATCGACACGGCTCATGAGATCATCCGGGAAAAGGGCCTGTACCGGCTGGGTGTCACTGACATCACGGAGCGGGCCGGGGTGGCGACTGGAACCTTCTACACCTATTTCCGGAACAAGGAGGACATTGCCCTGGAGATCTGCAAGCAGCTGTTCTGCGACACCAGGGCACAGCTTGATGCGGCTCAGCATGAGGATATCACTGACACCCTGGCCCTTTACTGCCGGTGCTTCGTCCGAAAGGTTGTGGGGTATCAGCTGCCGGTGGTGCGGGAGTGGATGAAATGCCTGGTGGAGAAGAATGTCGCCGGTGAGAGCATGGGCCTCATCAAGTGGGATTACGATCTGGCCATGCTCCGGGAGATCCTGGAGGAATGGGTTGACGGGGGCAAACTGTCACCCGGGACGCCGACAGAAAAGATAGCCCGGGCGATCCTGTGCGCGATCTACGGCATCCTCACCATCTGGTGCATGTCCGACGGGGGCGTCGATCCGGAGGAGATGATCCGGGAATTCACGGAGACGCGCCTGAAAAGTTTTTTAAGGGAATATCTGCAGCCGAAGGCGTGAGCTTATGCAGTGTGTCAAACTTGGCAACACCGGCGTGGACGGGTCCCGGATCTGACTTGGCTGCATGAGCTTTGGCAGGCCGGGAAAGGAAAACGGGGTGTTCCCTTGGGCCAAGGATCTGGATGAGGCCCGGGAAATATTCCGCCGGGCCGTGGATGCGGGCATCAACTATTTTGACACCGCCAATGTCTACCAGATGGGCAGTAGCGAGGAGATCACCGGGAAGCTTATCCGGGAGTTCGGGCTGGATCGGGACGAGATTGTGGTGGCCACCAAGGTGCACTTCCCCATGCGGGAGGGCCGGCCCAACGGCGGCGGATCCAGCAGGAAGAACATCCTGGCGGAGATTGATCACAGCCTCAGGCGCCTGGGCATCGACTTTGTGGATCTCTACCAGATCCACCGACTGCATCATGAGACTCCCATGGAGGAGATCATGGAGGCACTCCATGATGTGGTCAAGGCCGGCAAGGCAAGATACATCGGCGCCTCGGTGGTGTTCGCCTGGGAGTTCGAGCGGCTAAACCAGATTGCCGAAAGGAACGGCTGGACGAAGTTTGTCTCCATGCAGAACCAGTACAACCTGATCTACCGGGAAGAGGAGCGGGAAATGATCCCCCTGTGCCAGGATCGGAAGATCGCTGTGGTTCCCAGGTCGCCCCTGGCCGGCGGCAGGACTGCCCATCCCTGGGGCAGTAAAACCAGCCGCAACTCTATTGATGAGGTCTCCCCCATGGTGTGGGGCGGAAAAGAGGAGGCTGATCGGAAGGTGGTGGACAATCTGGAGCAGATTGCCCGGGAGCAGGGCCATTCCATGGCTCAGATCTCCCTGGCGTGGATGTTTTCCAAGCCCTACATCACTGCGCCCATTGTGGGCTTTACCTCACCTTCCCATGTGGATGAGGCGGTGGCTGCACTGGATATCCGTCTTGATGAGGAGACGATCCGGAGACTTGAGGCTCCTTATGTCCCCCACGTCAAGACCGGGTTGTTCTGACAGGTGGACTTGTTGGTTTCATCTGAGGAATTTATCTGCGGAGAAGGTAAGATGTCTGATGTGATGCTGTGGACCGGTGCCGGGCAGATTGGCATGGCCATTGCCCGCCGGACGGGTTTTGGCCGGAAGATCATTGTTGGTGACAAGGATCCCGGGAATGCCGCTAAGGTTGCTGAGATCATGCGGAATGCGGGGTTTGACATTGAGGCTGCGGAATGTGACATTTCCAGCCGGGAGTCTGTTACCGCTTTTATCCGGAAAGGCCAGGAATATGGCGAGATTGGCGCCTTGGTAAATGCCGCCGGGGTGTCCCCCTCCCAGGCTCCGGTGGAGGTCATCCTCAGGGTCGATCTCTACGGCACTGCGCTGCTGCTGGAGGAGGTGGGCAAGGTGATCCGCAGGGGCGGCCGGGGAGTGACAATCTCCTCTCAGAGCGGACACCGCATGCCGGCGCTTTCCCGGGAAGACGATGAACTGCTGGCCATGACCCCGGTGGAGGATCTCCTCAGCCTTAAGATCCTCCAGCCGGAGAACATTGAAAACACCCTCCACGCCTATCAGATGGCCAAGAGATGCAATGTGAAGCGGGTGATGGCAGAGGCGGTGAAATGGGGCAAACGGGGCGCCAGGATCAATTCCATCTCCCCCGGGATCATTGTGACGCCCCTGGCCATTGATGAGTTCAACGGGATCCGGGGCGACTTCTACAAAAAGATGTTTGCTGGCTGTCCTGCGGGCAGACCGGGTACCGCCGACGAGGTGGCCAATGTGGCCGAGCTCCTGCTCTCCGAAAAGGCGGACTTCATTTCGGGATCGGATTTCCTGATTGACGGCGGAGCAACCGCGGCCTACTTTTACGGTGATCTGCGGCCCTGAGCCGGATCTGTCAGAGGTACGTCCGGAGGATCCGGAGCTGTCCCGGATCTTCTCCTGAGCCGCCCCTGGACGACCCGCTGTCAGGAGCCGCCGTCGGCGGTGTTTTCACTTCACCGACACTGACGCTGACGCTGCTACTGTTGTTGCTGCGCTCCGCCGTTGCGGACCTTGGTTTCCAGGTGTGGAGCGTAGTTTCCGGATCTCCGGGTTTTGGGAGTGTTTTGGCCATCCATCTTCCGTCAGTACTCTGCTCCAGGCTTACGGGGCGCTTCTGCCGCCTCCCGCTGTGTCCTCTGCTCTGGATCCAGCACCATCCTCACTGCTTTCTTCCGGAGCTTTGGCGTTGTTTCCTTCCGGGACTTTGGCGCTACTGTCCTCCGGGGAATTTTCACCTCTGTCTTCCTTTTCACTTTCCAGACAGCCGGTCAGTCGGCTCAGGATCTCCTGGATGAGCTCACCGCTTCCCGGGGGGATCCGGTTGTAGTCCAGGATCAGATCATCTTCCGGATCTTCCCATCTGAAGGTGATGTTCACCGTCGGATGATCCATGATGTGCATCAGGGACCGGATGTTCCGGCGCCATTTCATGATCCGGCGATCGTGGATCAGTTTCCGGAACGCCGCCACCTCATCCCGGGACAGGATCCCCTGCCGGGTGCGCCTTTGGCTTCCGGTGCGGGAGTGCTCGGTGACAGTTCCTCTGCCGTCCTTGGCGACTTCAAGGGTGATGGTCCAGGAGATGTCCCGCATGCCGCCGCCCCGGTGATAGGCAAAGGTGCGGAAATTCCATGCTGTTCTTCCGGAGGTGCTGCCGGCCCGGGTGGCAGCGGTGTCTGGATCCGCTGCGCTGGCAGATCTGCCGGTGACGGCGAGCAGGATGACCGCCGCTATGATCAGGACGGTCAGGAAGGTGGCGGCCACGGATGATAGGGTATTCATTGCTTGTCCTGTCTGCTACCCGGAGGATCCGGGAACGGGAATAACGGCAGAATATCGGTCAGAGGTGCCGGTGCCCCTTCGGGGAGCCGGGCTTTCTGCTGCCGCTTATGATACCTGATCATTTTCCCGGGAAGCATCTGATCTATCTGATCTGCTGCCGTTGCTACTGACGGTGGCTGTTCCTGATCACCTGATCATGAGCAGGAGAAGAGACTGATCCCGGGCCGCCAATCAGATCCTCTGTCTCGGGTCAGATCCGCCATCACTCCTTTACCCAGGTCTCATCCTTTAACCCTTGGCTCTTATTCCTTATCCCTTATCCCTTATCCCTATGCGGGCTGCAGCAGGCTCAGGACTGTCTGGGGCTTCATGTTGGCATGGGAGAGGATGGAGGCGGCGCTCTGCTGGAGGATGTTCAGCTTGGTCTGCTGGGCGATCTCAGAGGCATAGTCGCAGTCCCGGATCCGGCTCCGGGCGTCGCTCACATTCTCAATGACGTTTTCCTGGTTGGCAATGCAGGATTCCAGGCGGTTCTGCAAGGCGCCCATGTCTGCCCGGCAGGAATCGATGGTTTTCAGGAAGCCGTCGGCGATCTCAATGGCCTTCTGGGCCCCCTGCTGGGTGGTGACATCCAGGGTGACCAGACCGTCGCTGCCAATGCAGATGCCGGTCTGATGGCTGGTGGTGAAGTCGGTGGCGGAGGTTATGGCCGGCTCCACCAGGATTGACGGATTGTCAATGTTCACCAGGGAAATATAGAGCCCGCTCATGTCAAAGCCCACCAGGGCATTGGTGGCGAAGGTGTTGTGGCAGCCCGCATTGCAGTAGACCTTGCCTACGGGAATGCCGATGTTCATGTCCACGGTGTTGCCGGCGTAAGCACCCACCTGCAGGGTCTTTTTCTTTTCCGTGTGGGACGGATCCCGGCAGGAGACGTTGGGATTTGAGGGATGGGTGTTGCTCATGGGCATGATCTTCTTCTGACCGGGGATGTACAGGTACTCCTGCTCCCCGTCCAGAATGGGCTCCCCGCCGTAGGTGGTCTGGCGGGCTATGCGGTTGACCTCGGCGGAAAGCTCTTCCACCTCCTCCTGCAGCGCCATCCTCTCATCCTGGGAGTAGGTCCCGTTGGCTGACTGCACGGCCAGGGTGCGCATGCGCTGGATGCTGGCGGTGACTTCCCCCAGGGCGCCCTCGGCCACCTGGAGCAGGGATATGCCGTCCATGCAGTTGCGGTTGGCCTGGTTCATGCCGTTGATCTGGGCGGTCATCCGGTCACAGATCTGCAGCCCGGCGGCGTCATCCCGGGCGGAATTGATCCTCTGTCCTGAGGCCAGCTTCTGATAACTGCTGTCCAGTTGCCGGGTCACCCGGGCCAGGCTCCGCTGCCCGTTGATGGAACTCACGTTGGTGTTCACATAGAGAGCCATTTCCGTTCCTTGTGGCTAAGTGCACAGTGTCTGATATCTGCAGGCAAAATGCCTGACAGGCTGGGCCGGATTTCAGTCACCTGGGGTTCTGGGTACTGGAATGAGATGACAGAACGGATCCGGTGCGGGTATCTGGTGCCGGCACAGATCCGGCTCAGGAGAAAGGTGTCTGACCGGATCATTCAGGATCGGGGGAGTAGATCCGGAGGCTGTTGCCGCACCGCTGCCGGGTGATCTGCCGCAGGCTCGCGCACGCGCACCCGAACTTCCTCCGCATCCTTCTGCCATGTCTCCGTTGCCGCTTCCCAGCGCCTTCACTGTTGCCTTTTGGGGTGCTTCCGTCGGATCTTTTCTGCCGTTTCCCAGATTTCCGCTCAGCAGGTCCAGGAGCTCACGGATGGGTTCTCCGGTGCCCGGGGGATCCGGTTTGATCCAGGATCTGATTATATTCATGATCTTTCCATCTGAAGGCTAGGCTCACTGCGGGATGATCCTTGATCTGCATGAGTGACCGGATGTTCCGGCGCCAACTTATGATCTTCCTGGCGCGGCTGATGGAGACGGCGATCTGGATGACATTCCGGCAATGATGTGAGTCAGAACGGCATCTGCCAGGGGTGATGAGGATGTTCTGTAAGATCTCCCGGAGATTCCGGGAACGGGAATTACGGCGAAGTGCCGGCGGGAGGAGCCGGTGACGGGATCCCGGCTTCAGGTGTTTCCAATGGTAACCGGTCATTTCCGGGGGTGCGGCCGATCCCAGGCACGGATCATCACGGATCATGAGCTGCTGTCTACGGTCACTTACTGATGGCATGGTTGCCCCGGGCTTCCGGCTTTTGCCGGCATCATGGGGATCCCGTTCCCTATGCGGGCTGCAGCAGGCTAAGGGCTGTCTGGGGCTTCATGTTCGCCTGGGAGAGAATGGAGGTGGCGCTCTGCTGGAGGATGTTCAGCATGGTCTGCCGGGCGGTCTCGGAGGCAAAGTCGCAGTCCCGGATCCGGCTCCGGGAGTCGCTCACATTCTCAATGACGTTCTCCTGGTTGGCAATGCAGGATTCCAGGCGGTTCTGCAAGGCGCCCATGTCTGCCCGGCAGGAATCGATGGTTTTAAGGAAGCCGTCGGCGATCTCAATGGCCTTCTGGGCCCCCTGCTGGGTGGTGACATCCAGGGTGGCCAGACCGTCACTGCCGATGCAGATCCCGGTCTGATGGCTGGTGGTGAAGTCGGTGGCGGAGGTTATGGCCGGCTCCACCAGGATTGACGGGTTGTCGATATTCACCAGGGAAATGTAGAGCCCGCTCATGTCAAAGCCCACCAGGGCCTTGGTGGGGAAGGTGTTGCCGCAGCCGGCATTGCAGTACACCTTGCCCACGGGAATGCCGATGTTCATGTCCACTGTGTTGCCGGCGTAGGCCCCCACCTGCAGAACCTTCTTCTTGTCCGTGTGGGACGGATCCCGGCAGGAGACGTTGGGATCGGCGGGATGGATGTTGCTCATTGGCATGATCTTCTTTTGGGCAGGGAAGTACTTGTACTCCTGCTCCCCGTCCAGAATGGGCTGCCCGCCGTAGGTGGTTTGGCGGGCTATGCGGTTGACCTCGGAGGAAAGCTCCGCCACCTCCTCCTGCAGTGCCATCCGTTCGTCCTGGGAATAGGTTCCGTTGGCCGACTGTACTGCCAGGGTGCGCATGCGCTGGATGTTGGCAGAGGCCTGCTCCAGGGCGCCCTCGGCCACCTGGAGCATGGATATGCCGTCCATGCAGTTGCGGTTGGCCTGGGTCATGCCGTTGATCTGGGCGGTCATCCGGTCGCTGATCTGGAGTCCCGCGGCATCGTCCCGGGCGGAATTGATCCTCAGGCCCGAGGAGAGTTTCTGGTAACTGCTGTCAAGCTGCCGGGTCACCCGGGCCAGGTTCCGTTGCCCGTTGATGGAGCTCACGTTGGTGTTCACAAACAGAGCCATTTCTGCTCCTCATGAAAAAGTGCACAGTATTTGATATGTGCTAGCAAAATACCTGCCAGTTTTTGACGGATTTGTGTCATCTCCTACCAGTGGAGCCGGTTGAGAATGTCAGTCCGGATCCGGTGCGGGCACCGGAGGCGTGAGAATGATCCGGGAATGGTGGCGGTGCAGGGAATGTCTCCGATAGGGCGGTGCAGGGAGGTCCTGGTACGTCAAGGCGTGGATGATGAGGGATCCTGCGACAAAGCAGGGAAACACAATCCGGGCAGGGCGGTGCAGGACTTCAGGCTGGTAGCCGGGTGGCGCGTACCGGGAAAGCGCCTGGCGCTGGGCCTGCCGGGGCAATTTTTCCGGGTCAGGGCCAAAATAGGGTATAATCGAGGTTACAAGACCTGTCCGGACCCCGCGGCCCGGCAGACACACAACAGGAAGAAGTAAAACATATGGCAGTACATCCCTATGCGGGCAAACCCGCACGAGCTGAGGATCTCACCAACATACCCCGTCTGGTCTCCGAATACTATCTCCACCATCCCTCCCCGGACGTGAAGGAGCAGAAGGTCTCCTTTGGCACTTCCGGGCATCGGGGCACCGCCTCTGCCGGATCCTTCAATGAGGATCACATCCTGGCAGTGTGCCAGGCCATTGCGGACTACCGGGTAAGGGAGGGGATCTCCGGCCCTCTGTTCATTGGCAAGGACACCCATGCGCTGTCTGAGCCCGCCTTTGCCACCGCTCTTGAGGTGCTGACCGCCAACGGCGTCAAAATGGCTGTGGACAAGGATCTGTCCTATACCCCCACCCCGGTGGTGTCCCATGCCATCCTCACCTATAACGCCGGCAGCCACAGCGACACCGCCGACGGCATTGTCATCACCCCCTCCCACAATCCCCCCACTGACGGCGGGATCAAGTACAACCCGCCCACTGGCGGCCCTGCGGGATCGGAGATCACCGCCTGGATCCAGGAGCGGGCCAACCGCTATCTGGAGGACGGCCTCCGGGGCGTCAAGAGAACTCCCTGGAAGAATGCTTCCGATAGCGATCTGCTGATCCGCCACGACTACAAGACCAACTATGTGGAGGATCTGGATTCGGTTATCGACTTTGCCGCCATCCGATCGGCCAAGATCCGCATCGGCGTGGATCCCCTGGGCGGATCCGGAGTCTATTACTGGGACCGGATCGCCGAGCGCTACGGCCTCAATATTGAGGTGGTGAACTACCGGGTGGATCCTACCTTCTCCTTCATGACACTGGACAAGGACGGGAAGATCCGCATGGACTGCTCCTCCCCCTATGCCATGGCCTCCCTGATCTCCCTGAAGGACCGCTTTGATGTGGCGGTGGCCAACGATCCCGACTATGACCGCCACGGCATTGTCTGCCACTCCGGCCTCATGAACCCCAACCACTATCTGGCAGTGGCCATCCAGTACCTGTTCACCCACCGGGGCGGCTGGCCCCGGGATGCGGCTGTGGGCAAGACCGTGGTCTCCTCCTCCATCATTGACCGGGTGGTGTCAGGGATCGGCCGGGAGCTGAAGGAAGTTCCCGTGGGCTTCAAGTGGTTTGTCGACGGCCTGTATCATGGCAGTTATGGCTTTGGCGGCGAGGAAAGCGCCGGCGCCTCCTTCCTCCGGAAGGACGGCCGGGTGTGGACCACCGACAAGGACGGCATCATCATGGCCCTGCTGGCCGCTGAGATCCTGGCTGCCACCGGCAAGGATCCCCAGGCTCACTATGACGCCATTGCCCAGCGCTACGGGCACCAGGTTTACCGGCGCATTGATGCCCCGGCCACCCTGGAGCAGAAGGCGGTGCTGTCTGCCATGGATCCCACCCTGGTGGAGGCCCGGGAACTGGCAGGTGAACTGATCCTGTCCAAGATCACCACCGCTCCAGGCAACGGCGCCCCCATCGGCGGCCTGAAGGTGGTCACGGAGAATGGCTGGTTCGCCGCCCGTCCCAGCGGCACCGAGCAGATCTACAAGATCTACATGGAAAGCTTCAAAGGCGAGGAGCATCTTGACCGGATCCAGAGCGAGGCTGTCGAGATCGTCTCCGCCGCATTGAAGAAGGCCGGAGTCTGAGACAGATCTGAATGCCTTTCCGGCTCTCCCGGAAAGGCGCTGGATCCACCCTCTGAGGGTGGCTCCCCACTGACGGGAAGGCACATGGTGTGTCTTCCTGTTTTTTTTGCGCCGGATCCGGCACTGCTACCATGTGTGCCAGATGCCGCTGTCAGGCGCCGGCCGGACAGCGCAGGAGATCGCTGCATGTGCTGCCAGTCCCTGGTGAAAGGCTCTCCGGGCATTATTGGGGTCAGGCATCGGGGCAGCCCTGTGGACAGGCCTTGGGGCAGCCCGTAACTGGCTTCTGCCTGCATGGAGCCGGGCAGGCGCCGGACCCCGCAATTTGTAGACGCTGGCAAATTTTGGTAAGATCATAGGTGATCTGCCATGCCTGCATGGCGCTCTGCGGTGGCTGCCGCAGCAGCGGTCATCTGTGGCAGACGCCGCTTTGGGGGATGCGGTGCTTCCGTGTCCGGTCCCTGAGCCAGGCTGCCTTCCGGATCCCGCTGTCCGGGGCAGTAACCGGCGTTCCCCAGAGCCTGCGCAAAGGATCTTGCAGATGATCCCCGGCGGACACAGCCCGCATTCCGGCGGATCGATTGTTTGTATTAAGGAAACCATATGCCCACCAAAAAGAAAGAAGACATTGCAATTGACAAGGACACCCTGAAGAAGGAGATTGTGCGCCAGCTGAACGTGACTCTTGGCACCAGCGAGAAGAAGGCCAGCAGGCAGGCGTGGTGGAAGGCTACCTGCGCCGCGGTCAATGAGCAGATTTTCTCCCTTCTGACCAAGACCCAGCAGTCCCACTACAAGAACGACACCAGAGCGGTGCACTATCTTTCTGCTGAGTTCCTCATGGGCCGCCTGACGGTGAACAACCTGGTCAACCTTCATCTGTACGACGTCTGCGAAAGCGCCGTGAAGGAGCTGAAGAAGGAGCTGGGTCTTGATTTTGAACTGTCCGATCTCTGCGAGGAAGAGCCGGACATGGCGCTGGGCAACGGCGGTCTGGGCCGTCTGGCAGCCTGCTTCATCGACTCCCTGGCCACCATGAACCTGCCGGCCGTGGGTTACGGTATTCACTATGAGCACGGCCTGTTCCGCCAGGAGATCCATGACGGCCGTCAGATTGAGCGCCCCGATTCCTGGCGCGAGTACGGCAACCCCTGGGAGATCTGCCGTCCCGAGTCCGTGCAGGAGATCCAGCTGGGCGGCTTCGTGGAGACCGTCTTTGAGGAAAACGGCTACATGAAGAAGGTCTGGCGTCCCAACCAGGTCATCAAGGGTGTGCCCTGGGATATCCCTGTGGTGGGCTACAACGGCAGCACCGTGAACATTCTCCGCCTGTGGGAATCCCGTGCCTCCGAGTTCTTTGACTGGGACGTGTTCAATGCCGGCGGCTATGTGGACTCCCAGACTGAGAAGGCCCAGGCCGAGACCATCTCCAAGGTGCTTTATCCTAATGACTCCACCGAGGCCGGCAAGATCCTCCGCCTGGTGCAGCAGTACTTCTTCAGTGCCTGCTCCCTGAAGGATATCATCCGCCGCTACAAGCGAGCTCATGGCAACGACTTCAGCAAGTTTGCCGAGAAGATCGCCGTGCAGCTGAACGACACCCATCCCACCATTGCCATCCCTGAACTGATGCGCATTTTCGTGGACGAGGAGCGCATTGACTGGGAGAAGGCCTGGGATATCTGCTACAAGGTGTTCTCCTACACCAACCACACCCTGCTGCCTGAGGCTCTGGAGAAGTGGCCGGTGTACCTGTTTGAGCGTGTTCTGCCCCGTCACCTGGAGATCATCTACGAGATCAACCGCCGCTTCCTGGAGGATGTGGTTGACGCCAAGTGGCCTGGCAACGACTGGATCAAGTCCCGTCTCTCCATCATCGAGGAGGGCGAGGTGCGCAAGGTCAGAATGGCAAACCTGTGCGTGATCGGCTCCCACAAGGTCAATGGTGTGGCTGAGATCCACTCCAAGCTGGTGAAGGAGGATCTGTTCCCTAAGTTCTCCCAGATCTGGCCGGACAAGTTCTGCAACGTCACCAACGGTGTCACCCCCCGCAGATGGCTGCTGGCCTCCAACCGTGAGCTGGCCAAGTTGTACACTGAGACTGTGGGCGACACCTGGCCGGTGAACCTGGACAAGCTCCGTGAAGCCACCAAACTGGCTGACGATCCTGACTTCCAGAAGAAGTTCATGAAGATCAAGCGGAACAACAAGGTGAAGCTGGCTGAGGTGATCCGCAAGGAGACCGGCATTGAGGTTTCCCCGGACGCCATCTTCGATGTCCAGGTGAAGAGACTGCATGAGTACAAGCGTCAGCAGCTGAACCTGCTGTACATCCTGGCCCTGTACCGCCGCGTGCTTCAGGATCCTGACTACAAGATGAACGATCATGTGTTCATCTTCGGCTCCAAGGCCGCTCCTGCCTACACCATGGCCAAGAACATCATCTACGCCATCAACAAGGTGGGCGATCGGATCAACAACGATCCCAGGATCAAGGGCAAGATCAAAGTGGTGTTCATGCCCAACTACCGGGTGAGCCTGGCTGAGAAGATCATTCCCGCCGCTGACATCTCCCAGCAGATCTCCACGGCTGGCTACGAGGCTTCCGGCACCAGTAACATGAAGCTGTCCATGAACGGCGCCATCACCCTGGGCACCCTGGACGGCGCCAACATTGAGATCGCCGAGGAGGCTGGCAAGGATAACAACGCCATCTTCGGTCTCACTGTGGATGAGGTCAAGGCTCTCAAGGCCAAGGGCTACAACCCCTGGGACTACTACTATGGCAATGAGGAGCTCAAGGCCGTCCTTGACTGGCTGGACTCCGACTACTTCACTCCTGGCAGACCCGGCGAGCTGTCCTGCATCAAGAACTCCCTCCTTGGGGGCGGTGACACCTACCTGGCTCTGGCTGATTTTGCTGCTTACTCTGAGGCCCACAGAAAGGTGGATGAGATGTACAGCAACAAGAAGAAGTGGGCTCATGCAGCCATTGTGAACTCCACCACCATGGGCAAGTTCAACTCCGACAGATCCATCCAGGACTATGTGGATCAGATCTGGAAGCTGGACACCTGTGTAGTGAAGTGATCCTTCTCCTCTGAGGATCATCAGAAGGCGCCAGATGGCGCCTTTTTTAATGGGCGGAACTTAGCCCCGATGGGATAGTTTCAGCACCTGTGAGAAGCATCTATGCTTCATCACTCGCCTACGTCCCGTTTGCGCTCCTCTTGCCGGATCTGACAGTGACCAAAGCGGATCTGCGCATCCTGGTCGATCCCATTCCTGTCAATCTTCACTTCCCTAAGAGGTGAGTCCAGGGTGCGCTCTTGTCCTAGCGGTCAGCCATTTCGGTCACTAGGAGGTGTTGTCTGCGCCGACCTGAAATGAGCCGATCTTCCACATAGGGCGTGAACAGCACCTTGAAATTTGCTCCCAAAGTGCAAAAGGTCAGAAAACTTTGATGTAGAACATATTTAACTCTAGTATAGTTGAATATAATTGCTCCTCTGAAAGAAGAAGTCACGGTTCAGAACCATTGTAAATGATTGTGAAATATACATCATAAAACAACTTGTGAACCTCAAATGTAGTAAATACAAATTTGTTTAGGTCAAAATGTGCCACCATAACATGGTTTTTAAGGGCTCTTCTGTAGCACGGGTCGATGACTTAGGAGCGAGAGCACGGTCAGAACTGAAGAACAAAGCTTTTGAGCACATTCATAACTCTCAGCAACCATTTCTTCTAAAAGTCCGGCAGCGCGAGGCTTTGTTGTTCATCCATCGACCCATGGTGCAGATGACCCCAACTTTTTCGATCGTTCTACATCTTTGACGAAAATTTGAATTCAGCATTACTAAGGAGATAGTTTATGAATCCGATAGTGTATTTAGGTAAAATGACCTTCATGTGTGTAATTTGCCTGCTTGCTTTTACTGGCTGTTCCACTACATTAGAAACGGTTCACAGTGACATGTCCGCTGAACTGAAATCTGTAGACCTTCAGAAAACAAGACTAGTAGTGAATAATGCTACTCCTGGAAGGGCTGACTCTAATGGTACGCTTTATGAACTTTCCGGAATATATCTGTCTAATTGTATAAAGGATATTGTTTCAAATTTTAATCCTTCGGTTAAATTGATGCAGCAAGAATTAACGGAAGATGAAATTCTTAGGAAACTCAAAGAAAATAAAGACGTGGATTACCTTATTTTTGCCAAAATCAATAATTGGGAAGATCATGCCACAGAATGGAATGGCGTACCTGACAGAATCAATATCAATATAAAACTGTATGAGATTGCTACGGATAAAGTTCTGGCCCAAGAGCATTTTAAGTCTACTAGCAAGTGGGCTACTTTGGGCGGTGATCATCCACAGGATATGTTGGCCCAACCCCTAAGTGATATTTTTAAAAAATGGTTTGGAAAAGATATAGCTATAAATCCTGAGGACTATCCGTGTGAGACCAAGATTCTTAAGTCAGATTATTAATTTTTTTGTCTGAACTTGTGTTAAGCAAAACCTCACTATATCTTTCATCACAGTGAGTTTTTTCCTCTTTCATACGCATTCCCATCTGTACCTGCATTCGCATCCCTTCAGTTCTGGTGTCAGACGCCTGATCCGCTCCCGTCATCCCGGGAGTTCTCCCTGGCATATCCCCCAGTTCAACCTGTCACTCTCTTGGCACAGTTTTTTTTTCGGCTCTGATGTTCACTGATTGGCCGGATCTGCGATAATGCCCCCGTCTTTTTTGATGACGGGGGAACAGGTCCTCCGCCAGTTTTTTGTTTTGGAGAAATTTCTAATGGAGTCCGTACTGTCATGAGCACCAGCGCCAAACAGAAGGTCCACGATCTGGTGTACAGCCGGAAATTTGAATTCCTGATCATGATCATCATCCTGATCAACTGTGCGGTCATCGGCATGGAGACCTACAGCTTCAGACCGGTGTACAGCAACATCAGCTTTGTGTGCCTTATCATCTACACCATTGAGATCTCCCTGCGCTTTGCGGTGCGGGATTCCCTGAAGGGGTTCTTCACCAACGGCTGGAACCTCTTTGATCTTTTCATTGTCATCACCGGCTATATCCCTGAGGATCTGGTTACCAATGCCGGCATGCTGGCAGTGCTCCGGGTGCTTCGGGTATTCCGGGTTCTCAAACTGTTCAAGACCAACCTGGAGCTCAGGCTTATCATCTCCGTGATGATCCGCTCCATGCGGGCTCTGACCTACAATGCCATGGTCATGCTGATCTTCATGTATGTCTTTGCCATTGCCGGCATTTACCTGTTCCGGCTGCCCACTCCTGACGATCCCGCTGTGGCCGCCAACCCTGAAATGATGACTGCCCTGGAGCAGCTCCATCAGGTGGCTCCCCACGCTCCTGAGAACTCCGATGACCCTTACGGCACCCTGACCGAGGCCATGTTCACCTTGCTCCGGTGCATGAGCGGCGATGACTGGACCGATCTGCGGTACAACCTGGTCACCGCATCACGGCTCAAGCTTATCAGCGTGCCCCCGGTGGCAGTCACCATCTTCCACATTTTCTGGTATGTGTTTGCCGCCTTCCTGCTGATCAACCTGGTGGTTGGTGCCGTGATCAACAATTACCAGGAGATCATGGAAGAGGAGAAGAAGAACATCAAGAAGATCAGCGACAAGATGACCGACTGACAGAGCGCCGCCGGGAATGGGGAGCCGGGAAGACTGCTCCTTCATCACCTGCCGGTTAACCCTGCTGCCGATCAGATCCCGCCTGCCGGGGACACTTTCGGCAGGAAAGGGATCTCACGCAGATCTTCACTCCGCCGGCCTTTCATGGCCGGTTTTTTCTTTCCTGCGGACCGATCTTGCGTTTTCCGGATCCCCATCGTGACACAGCTGCGCGCCTGAGGTGCCACCCGCCACCGCAGATCTTCTCCGGCCTGCCCAGTAGTCCCGCATCATCCGCCGTCTTCGCGGTCCCTTGCCATCATCCGCCGTCTTCAGTCCGGCGGGACCCATATCATCCGCCGTATCATAGCCAACGTTTCTGCGTCATTTGCCGTCTTATGGCCCAGCGGTTCAGGATCATCCTTCGGCTCCTGCCAAATCGTTTATGATTATCCCCAGGATCCTGTCCTGGCGGGCTTTGGAGCAGGGGCTTCCTGGGAGAATTTTTCATGGGGAGATCCCATTTATGATAAGATCTCTGAACTGTGCGGTGCCAGATCGGCACCTTACCGGGTGTCCCAGGGGCAGTGTGCATCCCGGCATGGGATCTGGTTTGCACCATCCGGCGCATGACCGATCAGGCACCTGGCGATCTGCTTTTCACCCTGCCGGATCTTCCAGTTCCGGACGGTCTGGCAGCATGTTTTCCTCTATCCGTTGGTGCGCCATGAAGATTGTTGCAGATGAGAACATTCCCTTTGCCCGGGAGTTTTTCGGCCTCCTGGGGGAGGTGGTCACGGTGCCCGGCAGGAAGATCCCCCCGGAGATCCTCCGTGATGCCGGCGCCCTGATCATCCGTTCAGTGACCAGGGTAGATCAGGCGCTGCTGGATCATGCTCCGGATCTTAAGTTTGTGGGCACCTGCACCATCGGCACTGATCATGTGGATCAGGAACTTCTCAGATCCCGGGGAATTGCCTTCTGCAGTGCTCCGGGATGCAACCGCCTGAGTGTGGGCCAGTATGTGCTCTCCTCCCTGGTGAGGCTGTCCAGGGACGGGGGCTTCCCCCTTCGGGGCATGACCATGGGGATCATCGGGGGCGGCAACACCGGCACGGCCTGTGAGGACTACGCCCGGATCCTGGGACTGATCCCCCGGGTTTACGATCCCTTCCTGGAGGAGACCGGCAGGCCTGAGGGCCGGGACTATGTCTCTTATGAGGAGACCCTGGCCTCTGACATAGTCACCTTCCATGTGCCCCTGACCCGGGACGGGAGCTATCCCACCTTCCACATGCTGGGGGCGGAGGAGCTGGCGTCACTGCCTTCCGGCCGGATCCTGGTGAATGCCTCCCGGGGGGCTGTGTGGGACAACCAGGCGCTGCTCCGGGCCATGGGGCAGGGGGCAGGCTTCAGGCTGATCATGGATGTGTGGGAGGGTGAGCCGGAGGTGCTGGCACCCCTGATCCCCCTGACCATGATCTCCACCCCCCACATTGCCGGCTACAGCACCGAGGGCAAGCTCCGGGGCACCTCCATGGTTGCCCGATCGCTGGCAGAGCACCTGGGCAGATCGGTGACCTTCCCCTCTGAGGAGGAACTCTTGGGGATCATGTCCCTGCCGGAGACGGTTTGCACCGGGGATGACATCTCCCTCGGGGATCTGATCCTCGCAGCCTATGATCCCCTCCGGGACAGCCGGATCTTCCGGCAGGAATACCGGGGCGGTGAGTCCTTCGATCTTATGCGGAAAAACTACCCCGGTCGCCGGGAGTGGTCTTCCTTCCGGATCAGCGCGCGAGATGCGACTGCGGCTGGCACCGCCCGGCACCTGGGGTTCCGGGCAGAGATCTGAGGGCAGGGAGCCGGTTAAAAGATCTGAGCCGGGGGAGCATATCCGGTCCGGGAGTGACTTCTGGCCAGGAGAGGCGCACACCTCCGATCCGGGCAGACGTGCCAGATCAGAGAAACCATGAGGGACAGTGCCTTCCGGCGCCTTCATGCAGACAGCATTCATTTACAGGGGTAAGAGAACATGGGAAGCATCAGACTGGCAGTGGCCGGCACCGACGGCAGTGACGCCAAGCTGTTTCTGGAGAAACTGGAGGATCGGGAGGATCTGGAGATCACCTCCCTGTTCCCCCTGGAGACCGCACCGGAGGAGTATGATGCCCTGCGGTTTAGGAAAAAGAACTGGCTGAAGGAGAAGATCGAGGATTTTGACTTCAGCCAGACGGACGTGGCGGTGTTCTATTCCGCCCCCTCCCGGTCCCGGGACGCCATCCTGTCTGCCCTGGAGGCCGGGTGTGCGGTGATCGACGCCACCGGGGGACCGGTGCCCCAGGGGGGGATCCTGATGATCCCCGCCGCCGGGGGCTCCCCGGCGGACACCCGGGGCCGGCTCTTTGTGTCGCCCCCGCCGCCGGTGATCTCCTCAGTCCTGGCCCTGGGTCCCGTGATCCGCAGGTTTGGTCTGGAGAGGGCGGAGATCACCGCCCTGGAGTCCGCCTCCGCCTCCGGCTACGGGGCGGTGATGGAGCTGGCCGGCCAGACCGCCGGGCTTCTGAACGGCCGCTCGGTGACCCACCGGCATTTCCCGGTGCAGTCCGCCTTCAACGTGATCCCCTCGGTGATCGGCGCCTCCCCTGACGGGGAGGATCGGCAGTATTCAGATCATGAGCTGGCGGTGATCGCAGGCCTGGAGTCCTTCCTGCCGGAGCTGGCCGGGAAGACCAGCTGCAGCTGCTTCACGGTGCCCATGTTCCACGGCTACTGCGCCCACATCTCCTTCACCCCCGCCGTGCCGGTGTCACTGGAGGAGCTGCGGGCGGCCCTGGAGGAGGAGCCCTCCCTGGAGTATGTGGCCGCGGAGACCGTGTCCCCGGTGACCCACGGCACCGATCGGGAGCGCCAGGTGATCACCCGGCTCAGAAGCAGTGCCGGCTGCAGCGGGGAGTTCAACATGTTTGCGGTCATGGACAGCACCATGGCCGGGATGGTGCTGAACAGTCTGGGGATCCTGGAGTGGATCTCCCGGGAACTGTTCTGATATCCAGTTGGCGTCCCCAGGATCTGCCCTTTTGTTATTGCTAGCATGATATTTGCTTGAGCCCAGCAGTGTCATGGATTTCGGGATACTCATATGAAACAGGGAATGAAGAAGCTTGGCCTTATGCTCCTGGCCTCACTAGCCGCCGGCGCAGCCCTTGCCGCCGGCAGCCTGGAGATTGAGGGCGCAGCCTCCTCCAGGGGAAGCGGCCTCCAGGCCTTTTCCACGGAGATCCGGGGCCCCGGGGGCCGGAGGCTGGAGAACCCTGACTCCCAGGTGAAGCCGGTGACCATTCCCGACTCCCGTCTTCATCCCCGGCGCCACACCCAGTCAGCCGCCGCTGCGGGCTCATCTGCGGTGAAGGATCTGGGCTTCTTCACCAATCCCCGCCTGCCGGCGGATTATGATGTGAACCGCTATATCACCACGGTGGCCCCCAAGTCCGGGGAGACTCTCCATAGCCTGGCGGAGCGCACCCGGGATGTGAAAGTGACCATCAACCAGCAGAAGGCCTCCATTTTCCGGAAGAACTTCCGTTGCTTTGTCAACGGACGCCTGGACTCCATGTCCAGGGGCTGCCAGTTAAGGATCCCCTCGGCAGAGCAGGCCCTGGCCGAGGACAAGGATCTGGCCAAAAAACTCCTGGCCCAGGGAGGCGTGAGCAAGGCGGAATATGACTATGCCATGGCCAACTGTCCCTCCGGCGTGTGCGGCGTGCCTGCCGCCGGCCCCCAGACTGCGGCCCCGGCTAAAAAGGACGAGGGCAAGAATGAGGGGCAGAAGACTGCCTCCATCAGCCTGGATACCGGATCCCAGGGTTCCGGGGTGACCTATTACGAAAAGGAGAAGGACAAGGAGCAGGCCAAGCCCAAAAATGAGGGGCAGGTGGTCAAGCCCCTGGAGACACTGATCCTGGTGGACACCAACGGGCAGGAGCTGACCTCCGATGAGGTGCTGGCCGGCACCAAGCCCCCGGCTCAGCAGCAGGGCAGCGGCAAGACCTCCGCCACGGGATCTTCCCTGACTTTTGACCGGGATGCGGTCCGGGCGGAGAACGCCAAGGGTGAGATCATTGAGGAGGTGTCCAAGAAGTATGACGGCCGCTTCAGTGACATTGACAGCCGCCTGACTACCTCCAGCTCTGACATCAACCAGATCAACCGGGAGGTCTCGGAGCTCCGGCACCGCCTGGAGACCCAGGATCAGAAACTTGACCGCATGGTGGAACTGCTGGAGCAGAAGAACGCCCAGGTCCAGGAGGTGATCCGGGAGGACAGCATTCCCGTGTCCCTGGTGGCCGGGGGGATCATTCTGATCTTCATTCTCCTGATGATCATCTCCTTCATGACCTACCGGATGCGCCGGAAGTTCCGCAAGGAAATGGATGTGGACTCTGATGACGATGATCTGGATCAGGCCGGGGAGTTTGATCACCTCATGGCCCTGGATCCCATTGCCATGGTGCCCACCAACGAGAAGGAAGTGGCACCGGAGTCTCCGGCCCAGCCCCAGGCCATGCCGGTGATGGGGGGCATTGATCTCAATGCCGACAGTGATGAGAAGCCCAAGCAGAAGAGTTCGGAGTCCTTCATCATTGCCGATGACGGGGGTGATCAGGGGACATTGGATGAAAGCTCCTTCGCCAGCGCCGACATTGGCACTGAGGAGGTGGTCAATGAAGATCCTGCCCTTAGGACCCGCCAGAATGTTGACGTCTCCGACAACATCGATCTGGTGCCCCAGGATCTGCCCACCTCAGCTCCGGCCAGGGAGAGTGTGGATCTTGCCGGCAACCTGACCACCCGGGACATTGACCGGATCATCAGCCAGGCCGATGACGGCAAGTCCATTGATCCTGCCAGCCCCCTGGCCCAGGCCTCGGGCACCCGGGGAAACTCCCCGGCCTCAACGACCGGAGCCCGGACAGCCGCTGAGGACATTGACGATATCCTGGCCTCCATGGGGGAGCCTCCCTCACCGGAGCCCGCCCCGGTCAGTGACAGTGCAGCTGCGGATGACATTGACTCCATCCTGGCATCCCTGACCAGCGCCGGAGAGGAGCGGAAGGCCGCGCCGGCCCCTTCCCTGGATGAGAAGGCCTCGGAGGACGACATTGACGCCATCCTCGCCGCCGCCGGGGGCAGCGACGCTGCGCCAGAGGGCCAAAAGGCCGCACCCGCCCCGAAGCCTGATCTTGCGGCTTCCGATGATGACATTGACGCCATCCTCGCCGCCGCCGGGGGCAGTGACGCTGCGCCCGAGGGCCAAAAGGCCGCACCCGCCCCGAAGCCTGATCTTGCGGCTTCCGATGATGACATTGACGCCATTCTGGCTGCTGCCGGAGGCGGCGATCAGGGTGGAAGCAAGCTGAAGAGCGCCGATCCCGTGGCCGGATCTGGCACCGCCTCGGAGGAGGACATCGATGCGATCCTGGCCTCCATTGACGGCTCTGCCGGCGGAAAGGCTGACGGATCAGCAGGAAAGTCCGGGAGTGCCGCACCGTCTGCCGACTCCGGCAAGGCTTCCGAAGATGACATCGATGCCATCCTGGCGGCTGCAGCCGGAGGGAAGAATGCTGCTCCCCAGAGCACTAAGACTCCACCGGCTCCGGAGCCTGATCTGAAGGCCTCCGATGACGACATTGACGCCATTCTGGCAGCCGCTGCCGGAGGCAGTGACGCAGCGCCCAAGGATCAAAAGGCCGCACCGGCGCCGGAGCCAGATCTCAAGGCCTCCGATGACGACATTGACGCCATTCTGGCAGCTGCCGCCGGGGGCAGTGATACAGCGCCCAAGGGCAAGAAGGCCACTCCGGCTCCGGAGCCTGATCTCAAGGCTACGGATGATGATATTGACGCCATTCTGGCTGCTGCTGCCCCTGCCGGGGTTCAGCCCGGCAGCAAGGGGGGATCGGCCCAGGATGACATTGACGATATCCTGAGTTCGGTTTCCGCCGCCCGGGGATCGGATCCCGTCGCTCCTGCGGCAGTGGCAGAAAGCGCCACGGTGGCTGCGGATGTGACGGTGTCCGATGACGATATTGACGCCCTGCTGAACAGCGCCCAGGAGGCACCCAGCATGAGCGACGAGGACGCCAAGGACAACATCAGCCTGGTGAAGGCGTACCTGAGCATTGATGACAAGGCCGCCGCCCGGGACACCCTGAATGACATTATCGCCAATGCCGGACCGGAGTTCCGGAAAGAGGCGGAGAGCATGCTGAGCAAGCTGAAATGAGGATCGCCCTGGGAGTTGAGTACGACGGCAGTGCCTACCAGGGCTTCCAGCTCCAGGAGGGCGTTCCCAGCATCCAGGGGTGCCTGGAGGAGGCGGTGTCCAGCATTGCCGCCGCCGGGATCCGCCTGATCTGCGCCGGGCGCACGGACACCGGGGTTCATGCCACCGGCCAGGTGGTGCATTTCGACTGTCCTGAGGGCACAACCCGTCCCCTGCATGCCTGGATCCGGGGAGTGAACACCAAGTTGCCTCCGGACATTGCCGTGCGCTGGGCCCGGGAAGTGCCGGAGGATTTCCATGCCCGGTTCTCCGCATTCGAACGCATTTACCGCTACATCATCTGGAACGGTCCTGCCCGTTGCGCCGTGATGTCCCGGGGGGTCAGCGACTACAGCGGCCGGCCCCTGGATCATGAGGCCATGGATCAAGGTGCTGCCTTCCTCCTGGGGGAGCGGGACTTCACTTCCTTCCGATCCTCCCAGTGTCAGTCCCGATCCCCCTTCCGCAATGTCCATTCTGCCCGGGTGATCCGCCGGGGGGACTTTGTGATCCTGGAGATCGCCGCCAACGCCTTCCTGCACCATATGGTGCGGAACATTGCCGGATCCCTGCTGGAGGTGGGGCTGGGCCGGAAGGAGCCCGCCTGGATCCAGGAACTCCTGGAGATCCGGGACCGGAACCAGGCCGGGCCCACCGGTCTTCCCGGGGGGCTGTATCTGGTGCATGTCTCCTATCCTGACCGCTTCGGCATTCCTGAGGTTCCCCTGGGCCCCCTGTGGCTGGAGTGATCGGAACCCGGGACCGGGGACAGGACAGGGCCAGAGAACAGGACTGGGGGAGGGGACAGGACTGAGGTGGTGGACAGGACTTGGATGGTGGATGAGCCTGAGCAGATGGTTGGCTGAGGCTGTATTTATCTCCGGCATGCTCCCTGGCAGGATCCCCGGGGAACGTTCCTGCATCCCTTCGTCCGGGAGCTTTCCTGCTCCTTCCTTGTCGTTTCCGGTTACATCCGGCAGGATCTGCCGGATCCTCCATATCTTCCATATCCTCTGTACCCGCCTATCATCCTTATCCGTCCATCCTCCTTGCCCACAGGATCCCCAGGCTTTTATGACCGGTATCCAGCATGTCCGTTCCCGGATCGGGAGAGGTGGGATCCCATCCTTTCCCTGCCACCTTTCCGGAAGGGAAATGATGCTGCCGTGTCACTCCCGGCCCTTCAGATCTGTGCTTTCTCCGGACTCACAGCTGCGGCCGGCGGAAAAACCGCCGCTTCCACAGGGCAGGTCACAAATCGGGCCCTGTCGGTGCTTGAGGCGGCAGACACTGTGCTATAATTCCGGTGCCCCGGGTGCGTCCCGGCTCCGGACGGTGCGCGTCCGGCAGGGCATGGCTCTGGGGGACCTGGCGCCCCCGGGCCGGACAGCATGATTGTTAAGAGGTCTGAATGAGTAGTTGGCTTGAGAATGTGTTCAAGGGGAACACCAATAAACCCTCCATTGACACTAACGGCAAAACCGTGAACATACCTGAGGGGGTCTGGACCAAATGTGATTCCTGCCAGCAGGTCCTGTACCGCGCCGAAGTTGAGCGGAACCTCTTTGTCTGTCCCAAATGCGGTCACCACATGAAGATCGGTGCCCGGGAGCGTCTGCTGCGCTTTCTGGATGTGCAGTCCCGGGAGGAGATCGGCGCTGATCTCAAGCCCCATGACGTGCTGAAGTTCAAGGACTTCAAAAAATACAAGGATCGTCTGGTGGATGCCCAGAAGAAGACCAACGAGAAGGATGCCCTGATCGTGATGAAGGGCACAGTGAAGGGGATCCCGGTGGTGGCCTGTGCCTTTGAGTTTGACTTCATGGGCGGCTCCATGGGATCGGTGGTGGGCGCCCGCTTTGTCAGGGGTGTCAATGAGGCCATTGCCGATCGCCGGGCCCTGATCTGTTTCTCCACCTCCGGCGGCGCCCGGATGCAGGAGTCATTGTTCTCCCTGATGCAGATGGCCAAGACCAGCGCCGCCCTGCAGCGGCTGTCCAAAGAGGGTCTGCCCTATGTGTCGGTGCTCACCAACCCCACCATGGGCGGCGTCTCTGCGAGCCTGGCCATGCTGGGAGATGTGAATGTGGCTGAGCCCAAGGCTCTGATCGGCTTTGCCGGTCCCCGGGTCATTGAGCAGACGGTGCGGGAGAAACTGCCTGAGGGCTTCCAGAGATCCGAGTTCCTGCTGACCAAGGGCGTGCTGGACGGGATCATCGATCGCCGGGATATGCGGGACCGCCTGTCCTGCCTCCTGGGCAAGTTCATGAACATGGAACCCATTGATCAGGAGTAACCCCGTCCGCTGATGGATCTGCATTCTGACTTTCATGGCCAGTCGCTTGAGGACTGGCTTTCTTATCTTGAGACGGTTCATTCCCGCGCCATCGATCCCACTTTGGACCGGATGCTGGCAGTGGCCGGGGATCTGGATCTGTCTCCCCTGAAACAATCCCGGATCGTGACGGTCACCGGAACCAACGGCAAGGGCTCCGTGACGGGTCTTCTGGCCGCCCTCCTTTCGGCGGAAGGCCATTCCTGCAACCTTTACAACAGCCCCCATCTGATGCGCTTCCATGAGCGCATCACCCTTCAGGGCCGGCCGGTGTCCACCAAGGAGCTGCTGTCCGCCTTTGAGGAGCTGGAGGAGATCCGGCGCCGCCGGGGTGTCACCCTGACCTTCTTTGAGTTCACCACCCTGGCCGCCTTCATGATCTTCAGCCGGCAGCCGGCGGAGTTCCTGATCCTGGAGGTGGGCATGGGCGGCCGGTTTGACTCAGTGAACATCCTGGACGCCGAGGTGGCGGTGATCACCAATGTGGCCCTGGATCACTGCGCCTATCTGGGGGACACCCGGGAGGAGATCGCCTACCAGAAGGCGGGGATCCTGAAAAAGGGCGGGGTGATGGTGTACGGTGAGGCGGACATGCCGCAGCGCGCCCGGAAGGTTGCGGAAGAGCTGGCGTCAGATCTGCTGTGCCGGGGCCGGGACTATGATCTCAGGATCCGGGATGGTGTTTTTGACTGGCAGGATCTCCGGGAGCCTGCCCGATCCGTTGAGGACATTCCTCTGCCCACAGTGCCGGCGGAAAATGCCGCCACGGTGTTGGCGGCACTCTCGGCTCTCAGCATCTTCCCGGAGCCCGGCCTGATCCGGCGTGTGATCCGTGACTTTGCCATGCCCGGACGCTTCCAGAAGATCCAGGAGCATCCCCCGGTGTATGCGGATGTGGGGCACAACCCCCATGCCTTCCGCTATCTGGTGTCCCGGATCCGGAAACTCCGTGAGCAGGAGCCGGAGCTGGAGGTGATCCTGGTCATCGGCATGCTCCGGGACAAGGATTACACCGAGGCCCTGTACCTGATCTCCCAGGAGGCGGTTCATCTCCATCTGTGCACCCTGTACGGTCCCCGGGGAGAGACCGGAGAGAAGCTGGCCCAGGCGGCCCGGTCATTTCAAAACTGTCAGGTGTCCAGTTATAATAGTGTCCAGGAGGGCCTTAAGGCTGCATTGGCGGAGGCCTCCGGCAAAAAGTGTCCCCTGGTGCTGGCCGCAGGATCTTTCCTGACCGTGCAGGCTGTGCTCAGCGTCCTGGGAAGGGAGTCCTGATGTGCATCTTCCTTTCCGGGACTTCTGTTTTCCGGTCTGCATCCGGCTTGCCGGCACTCTCCTGTGCCGCCACCTTCCGGCTCTGATCCCTGTTTTCACGGAGGCTTGCCCATGAATCCCACACCCCAGCAGAAAAGGTTTGCCGGAGCAGTGATCCTTCTGCTGGTTTTCTGCTTTCTGGTTCCCTTCTTTGTCACCGGCACCAATGTGAACCGGGATCGGGAGGCGGTGGCCAGGCTCTCCGATCCGGAGCTCCGGGGACAGTTTGCCCGGCAGCAGGCCCAGGAGGAGGAGACGGCGCGCCTGGAGCAGGAGGCCCGGAGGCAGGAGGAGATCCGTCAGCGTCAGCAGGAGGCTGAGGCTGCTTCCCGGAGGGAAAACCGGGACAGCGGCTCTGATGACGTGGTTATCGTGGAGAACACCCCGGCAGGCGCTTCCCAGCAGGACAAGGATGCCGCGGCCGCCGCCGCCCGCACCGAGGCCCGGCGTCAGGAAACCGCCCGGCTGGAGGCAGAAAAGGCCCGGGCCGAGGCTGAGAAGCGCCGGAAAAACGAGGAGGCCCAGCGGCTTGAACGGGAAAAGCAGGCCCGGCTGGCTGAGGCCAAGCGCCGGGAGCAGGATGAAAGAGATCGCCGCAAGGCCCAGGAGCTGGCTGCCCGTCAAAGCGGCCAGCAGCGTGTTACCGTGATCAACGGGGACACCAGGAAGCGCACTGAGATTAATGTCATGACTCCGGCTGAGGCTGAGGCCAAGCGCCGTGCCGCCGCCCAGACTGCCACCGCAGCCGGCACACCCGCCCAGCCTGTGGCCCGGAACGGGGAGAAGTACAACGTGAGCCTCGGGGTCTTCTCCTCTATGACCAATGCCCAGAATGTGAAGAACAAGGTCAGCGGGATCTGCGCCGCCAGTATCATGCCCTTCAACCGGAACAATCAGCGGATGTTCAAGGTGGTTTGCGGCCGCACCTCGGACATGAACACCATCCGCAGCATTCAGACCCGGGTGCAGCCCCTGGTGGGAGCCACCAGCATCGAGCGGGTCAACTGAGCGGAAGGGGCAGTCTGCCTCACAGAAGTGCTCACGTCGCTGCAGCGGCAGAATATACGCGCACCCTTTAGACGTTCAGCGCCGGTTTTCCTGTCCGCCTGAGTGCTGAGGCCTGAGTCCTCAGAGGCCCCTCAGATCCGCTTTCCAGGATCTTTCCCGGGGAAATTAGGGCGGTTCCTCCAGGGAGCATTAACCTCCCTGGTCCCGTGCAGCCATAGTTCACCGCCTTCCTATCACCACATCCATCCCTCCTCTCCACACATCCATCCCTCCTCTCCCATTTATCCTGGGATTTTCCGTCTCCTGACATCATACTGAGCACCTCCTCCTGATCCGGATCCAGATCCAGATCCAGGCAGCACCTGCGTTTTGGGGATCCGGATGCAGGCCCTTCCCCTGGGGATCCGGCAATCAGTTCTGTCTTGGAGCCGGACACCGCCTCCACTTCGGACGTCCCTTCCGGATACGGATCTCAGCGTCTGACACGAAACCAATCCCTGTTTTGGGATCTGTCCCATCGCGCACCACCATCTGCTCACGCCAGATCTCTGGATCCCGAGGTACAACTGATCACTTCCCGGAAAAGTGGGGGCTGTTCCACCCAAAGGAGAATTGCTGATCATGTTTTTGTGGAATGGACTGGCACGACTGTGAAGTGTTGATCCGGGAGTTGTCAGTTTTGAGGCTGTCTTCCCTGGATATGAGGTGAGGGCTTAGGTTTGGTGTTTGAGCATCAGGGATGAAGCAGTGGCGAAGGTGATGGTGCAGGTGTTTGTTGGGGTTGGTGTTTGGTGAAGGGTTGAAGGGTGGTGGGACAAGGGATGGCCAGGGCACAGATCCAGGGGCGGCGCAGTGTGGGATCGTGAAGCCCATGTGGTGACACGATCGGTAAATGACAGTATATGACGTTAGAAAGCATAAATATAAAAAGATAAAAATAAACTGTGATAGAACAGACATAACAAAGATACTAAACTTGAAATTATTATTATTAGATGATATTATGACCTCAGTTAAATGAATGGTCGGTATCACAAAGGAGACGGAAAATGGGAAAGCTTGATTTTCTGGCTGAGAAGTGGGAAAAGCGCATCAGTGAGTCTGACAACAGTTTTTTGCAGAAGGTCAGTTCCCTCCTGGAAAAGGAGAAGGATCCCTTTGTTGCGGACTTTGTCCGGGTGACCGCTTTGTATCTGGATCCTATTGCCAACTTTGCCTTTGGGAGTTTTGCCGAGGCCTGTGCCTATGATCCCTGGAGCAATGTCCGCGACTGTTTCCGGGCTGAGATTGTGAACAATGAGGTGAGAGACGATCCTATGGCCTGGTTCCATCTTCTGAGCTTTGCCGCCTCGGAAATGGGGAACGGGACCAACCTTAATACCATGGCTGACTATGTTATGCCTCTTGAGAAGTTCCATACCAGTGAATATCTTCTGGATTTCAAGGATCTTTTCGACATCGGCACTGATGAGATCCGGAGCAATATCGGCAGGATTGTGAAGCTCCATGATCAGATGGCTTCTTTCTACTTAACATCCCATGAGTTTTACCCTGTGCTTCTTAAAAAATACCCTGAGCTTATTAAGGGGCAGGGCTCATATGATTTCAAGGATGTGCATCCTGATCAGGCACAGGCAGAATTCATCGGAGAGGTTATCATTCTGGGCAAGCTGAACTGTCTGCCCTGCTACTCGGAGAATTTCCGGAGGGGGCTCAGGGAGTGCGGGATCACCGATCACTTCTGTAAGGATTCCATGCTGGAACTCTGCGACTTCTTTGACAGCAAGCTTGCCTGTTACTACGGGGAGAAGTGCATGAATGTGTTCAACATTTCGTCCCAGTCAGTCATGAAGTTTCTCCACACCGGATTCTCCGAGATCGGCAAGGCTTTCAGGCAGCAGGAGACGGAGGATCCCGCTGAGACGGCCGGGGAAAAGGTGTCAGGATAGAGCCTGGTGAGATGGCCTGTGGGCCGGGCGGGTGCCCTGGGGCACCCGTACATCAGCCTGGCCTTGTGACGTGAGAGGTGTGGGGCAACACCCCCTGCCTACTGATCCCCCGGGAACAGATCCCCGGCGTGTGAAATGCTACGATGCGGGAAACTTGTCCCGGCGGGTAGTATCTGTGGGGTGATCTTACGGCCTCAGTTAAATGAATGACCGGTGTCGCGGAGGAGACGGAAAATGGGAAAGTTTGATTTTATTGCTGAGAAGTGGGAAAAGCGCATCAGTGAGTCTGGTTCCAGTTTTTTGCAGAAGACCAGTTGCCTTCTGGAAGAGGAGAAGGATCCCTTTGTTGCGGACTTTGTCCGGGTGACAGCTCTCACTCTGGATCCTATTGCCACCGATCCTTATAGGGATTGCATTGGAGATCCATGGTGGAATATCCGCTACGATTTCTGGGAAGAGATTGTGAACAAGAAGGTGAGCAAGAAGTCGGGCAAGAAAGCAAGCAAGAAGGTTAGCAACAACCCTTTTGAATTTCTCTCTATCTTGAATTTTGTCCAGATGGAAATGGACTTCAAGGATTGTGAAGAGACTGGGAGTTATCTGTTCCCTTTTCTGGACATTGACACCAATCGATACTTCCTGAAGCACCAGGATCTTTTTGACATCAGCACTGATGAGATCCGGAGCAATATCGGAAGGATTGTGAAGATCCGCGATGAGATGGTGAAGCTCTTTTTTGCAGCACATAAAGCTCACCGCCAGGATCCCCCGGCCGATGGCTTTCTCAAAATTGTGGATCCTACCCAGGAACAGGGTGAACTCATCGCCGAGCTGGTTATTCTGGGCAAGCTGAACTGTCTGCCCTGCTACACGGAGAATTTCCGGAGGGGGCTCAGGGAGTGCGGGATCACCGATCACTTCTGTAAGGATTCCATGCTGGAACTCTGTGACTTCTTTGACAGCAGGCTTGATGCTTACTATGGGAGAAATGGCATGAATGTGTTCAACCTGACGTCCCAGTCAGTCATGAAGTTTCTCCACACCGGATTCTCCGAAATCGGCAAGGCACTCAGGCAGCAGGAGACGGCGGATCCCGACGGGACGGCCAGGGAAAAGGTGTCAGGATAGAGCAGGGGCGGCAGCACTGAGTCCAGGCGGGTGCCCTGGGGCACCCCGTACAGCAGACCTGGCCTTTTGTCCGTCTCATGGGTGAAATCCGGGCATTTACAGGCGGCCCACCGGCGATGCCTCTGACCGCTCATATTTTGCGGGGGCAGATCCCGGGTGTGAAATGCTATGCTATGGGAAACCTGTCACGGTGTGGTAGCATATTTGAACGTTGAGCCTTTTGTCCAGGAGCTGTTTAGTTTTGCTGATCGGCTCCGCACTTCCTGTCAGAGTCCCATCTATTCTAAGAACTGGAATACTGGTACCACCTGGAGAACTGTGCTGACATTGGCGCAGGTTCACTGAAATTACCAGTCCGGGGAAAGTGGGCGAACCGTTCTGAAAAATTATGACAGCGAGCTTTGAGGATTTAATTGGGGATCTTGAACCGGGTTACGAGGATTTAAGTCTGTGAATATGCCCAATGAGAGTCAGCATCATCAGTTTAAGCTCCTGCCGGAACAGATAAGCTCGTACCGGGAAATTGTCCAAAAGAACTGCGCCTACATTGACAAGACTTCTTTTATTGAAAGTCTGGAGATCAAAAATTTTGTCAAAGTGCCTTTGTTTCTCCGCCCCCGGAGATTTGGCAAGACTCTTTTCACGGATCTCCTGGCGGAATATTATGACATAGCCTCCGCCGGAGATTTTGACCGGCTTTTCGGTCATACCTATATTGGCAGCCATCCGACACCAGGCCGCAATTCCCTTTATATTCTCAGGTTTGATTTTTCCGGGATCTCTTCCCGGGATCTGGAAAGGAATTTCCGGGATTCCGTGGATCAGTCCCTGCAGGATTTCTGCACCCGGTACCGCCAGCTTAACTTAAGCTACCAGACTTCCGCTGATGCGGCGTCTCTCATGGGCTTTTTCTTCTCAGCATTCAAAAAGTGCCGCCCTTCCCCTGATGATCGTCTGTTCATCATCATTGATGAGTATGACAATTTTGCCAATGATATCCTGGCCACCGACTCCCAGCAGTTTGCCGATATGACCTCTGCCGACGGCTTTGTGAAATGCTTTTATGCTAGGCTCAAGGCGGAGTCCAAAAACTCCCAGTCTGCGATAGAACGTTTTTTTATCACCGGGGTCTCCTCAATCATGCTGAGCTCTGTGACCTCCGGCTTTGACTACAAGAACATTTCCCAGATGCCGGAGTTCAGCCAGATTGCCGGTTTCACTGAGCCGGAGCTCCGGGAACTGATCCGTCAGTCTCTGGATATGGACCGATTCCGCAGTGCTTTTACTGAAGAACAGCTGGTGGAGGTCATGAAGAGAAACTATGACGGCTACTCCTTTTCTGAGGACTGTGGCACGCATATGTTCAACTCATCCCTGTGCGTCAGTTATCTCAGCAGAGTGCGGTCACTGGGCCGGCTGTCCGGGAATTTTTCTGATCCCAGCATCTGTCTTGATCTGAGCAAGTTTTCCCGGCTGATGGAGACAGTGTCCAAGGAGGCCCGGGAAAAGCTGGTCAAAATTGTGGCCCATGCCGATGATCCGGGTGAGCATATTCCACCTGATCTGGAAGAGAACCTGAATATCAATGCACGCGCCGGTTTTTCCTTCGGACAGGGGGTGTCGCTGCTTTATTATCTTGGGTTCCTAACTTACGGCCGTGCTGAAGACGGTAGCCTGATCTTCCAGGTGCCCAATCTCCTCTACCGGCATATTTTTCTGCAGTACTATCTGTCCCTGTTTTTCATCAGTAGCCTTTCCTCCGCCAATTTCAGGGCTGTGCGGGAAATGGAGGAAACGGGAGACATAGCGGGTTTTGTCAGGAGCGTTGAGCGTGTCCTTTCCGGGATCCTTCCGGACAATGAGAAGGACGTAACAGAGCGTTCGGTGGTTTCTATTGCCGGAATCCTGATCCTCAGTTATCTCGAACACAGTACCGTTACCGTAGAGTATCCGGTATGCCGTGACGGGCTCAGGACAAGGGATCGCGCCGATCTGGTCATTCTCAACTGCATTCCTGACAAACCATCGTTTCTGTTTGAATTCAAATTCTGCCGTGAAACCGCGGTCCACAGTGAAGCCACCCGAAAAAGCAGCATTGAAAAACGCAGAAAGGAAGCCTGGGATCAGATCCCCAAATACCTTGCGGATGACACACTGAAGACTGTTCCCAGTCTGCGCTGTTATGTGATGATCTATGCTTATGGAGAACTTTCCTGTGAGGAGTGGAGCCCGTGATCGGCTTGCAGCATAATGTGCCTTATCTGGGCTGCTTGAGAAGGTCCCAGTGATCTTCGGCAGTACCTGCAGGATCTTCTTGTCATCAGTGCAGGTTCATACTCCGTTGTGTGATCAGAAGTGGTTTGGTAACTCATTCTTCAACTAAAGTTGTTGCTATGCCAAGATTTCAATGAATCATGCACCAGGTGGTATATGCTGCTTACTGTGATGTGTGTCCTGAACAATTTATGTGATTGGAGAATTAATGGTTAAAGTCACCGTTAACGAGACTGTTTCAAGATCAGCCTCATTTGATAATGCCAACAGTGATATTTCTACTGCTACGACTAGATGCTTTCAGTTCCTTGAGGAAAAAAGGTTTGAAGAGGCGCATGTTATTATCGAACAGATTTTAAACATTGATCCTAATAATACAAATATTCATGTTGCCAATTTTTTGTATCACTTTAAGCTAACCTGTGTAGCTGAAATTATGTACAAATTTGAGAATATAACTGAATATACCAATTCTGTTTTTTATAAACGAATCATGAGTAGCAGTTCAACAAGCCTTGTCGAGGAACTGAATTCAGCGATAAGTCATGCAAAAAAAAGACTGAGTTTGGAGATGATAAAGAAGAAGATAAAGAAGTTATGTGTATGGAATGCACTTCTCATTATATGTGATTTATTCTTTTCTCTTTTTTTTCTTACATTACTTCCCGAGATTCATTATGTAATTATTCATTGTAATATCTCTTCGATAATTCAGGTCATTCTTTTGATTATTATCTCAGGTGTCGGGATCATTTTTTGTACTATCAAATTTATGCGTAGTAGGAGATTGATAAAGCAACTTGAGTCATCTTGTTCTGAAGTCATTACCCTCTAGTAGCATGCAAACTTTCAAATAGGGATAATCCGTCGGATCTCATCGTGAGAGTTATTATCAGGGCTTTGTCAGGGATCTTCTGATCATTGACCAGGCGGAGCTCTGTGAGCCGCAGTCCGGCTCTGAGTCCGGCAACGGGTACATGGATCTGACTGTCATATCAGCCTCAGATCCGGGCACTGCGGTGATCCTGGAACTGAAACAGACACCCGATGAGAAAAAGGACAAGGTGCCTGTGGCTCAGGAGGCAGTGACGCATCTCAGCGAAAAGTATGCCGGTGATCGTTTCACCGGGAACGGAGTGAGATCCATATTTGCCTTCGGTGCCTGCTTCTGCCGGAAGCAGTGCTCCGTGGTATGCTCACGGTTCAGATAGCACCGGAGATCTCACGTCAGCCCCGGTCAGGATGTCTGCTCTCCAGCCTCAGATGAGGCGATCTCCTCTTTTCTTCCGGCGGCTGACTCTCCAGGAACTGGACCCAGTTCCTGATCCTGCTCCAGTTTCCGCTCCTGCTCCTGCTCCGTTGTCTCCATGCCGTCCAAGTAGGTGCCGCAGCCGGCAAGGAACACCTGCTCAAAGATGATCTCAGTGGCATCACTCCGGCCCTTGGGCTCTTTGCCTAAGGCCTCCGCTCCCAGGAGGGTGAAGGCTCCCCGGGCGGTGAACCGCACCGCCAGGGTTATCTCCATGCCGGAGGTGCCTTTGGCATTCTTCGGTGACGGGATCCGGTGGAGGTTCTGCCGATCGCCCTGCTCATTGGTGAGATAGAGTCGCGCTCCCCGCTGGTTGCCCATGATCTGGCATCTGCCGATGAGCACATGATCTTTGCCTGGCACGGTGGGGGCGCTCAGTGCCAGATGATGCGGTGATCCCCCGGAGTCTTTCCGGATCATCCTGCCCACAAGTCCCCCCACTGAACTCAGGATCCTGTTCAGGATTTTTTTCTTCCCCGTCCCGCCTCCAGTCACCGTGAGGCTCATCTTTTTCCCCTCTAGCAGGCACGGACCGGAAAACTCTTCAGGGTTCAGACCCTGGTTCACTTTCTGGGCGGCATCCAGGGCCTCCTGGAAGGTGGAGGTTCTGATCTCTTGGTAGAAGGTATCCCTTCCGGGTGAAGCCCAGGTGTGGGCTCCCCGGATGGCGGCGCCGTTGCTTCCCAGCCAGGCCAGGGGCTTCTCCTCCATCAGGGCGATCTTCTCCCGGGGCACCGCTGACAGCAGCTCATCGCCCCGGGGGCTGTTTACCAGCACAGCGGAGATCCCGCTGACTGTACTGAGGGCTGGCTCCCGGGCAGTGATCCCCCAGAAGTCGCCGATGGTCAGATCCCCGAATCTGGGGATGGCCTGGAAGCGGCATTTCTCGCAGTGCAGTGGCATGAGAATGTGGGGATGGTAGGCCCCCTGGAAGGGATCTCCTTTCCGGGGGATCTCCTGGGGCTTGCCGCCGGCAAAGGAGGCATGGCAGGTGTGGGAGATCCAGGATCCGGGATCCCGGGCCCGGAAGGTGTAGGAGGTCACCGGGCGGTCAAAAGTCTCTTCCAGATAACGTCGGAAAAATTCCTGGGAGGGGGAGTTCCCGCACAGGAGATCCACCAGGTAAAGGTTTGCGTAGTCCTTTTTCAGAAACTTCTTCAGACCTGCCACTTGGCAGGGGCAGCCGGTTAAGAGCACCTGCCGTCCCTGCTGCAGCAGCTCCTGCACCCGGGGATAAATGTCTCCCATGCGGCTTTGAATATATTTGGATTTCCGGAGCCGTGGCAACTGGGCAGGATCCTCCACCACGATGTGCTCCGCCACCGGGGTCCAGGCGCCGTCCTTCTCCTGCCAGGCACAGCCTGCCACGGCGCCGCCCCGCTGCAGGATCTGCTCCGCCAGCAGACTGGCGATGCCACCGCTGCTGGACTGCCGGAGAAGCTCCGGATCCCGGGCGGAAAAAGCCAGCAGCTGGGGCTTCCGGCGGGGACTTGCGGGTGGCAGGGACAGGGACGGGCAGAGGCGGACGCAGAGGCCACAGCTGTTGCAGAGGCTCATGTCGATCCTGGGCACGTAGTAGCCCCAGGGATCCCGGCTCCAGCTCAGGGCCTTCCGGGGGCAGGCGTTCACGCAGGCGCCGCAGCCGCAGCAGTGTCCCCGCTCCAGGACAGCAGTCACGGGCTGGCGGATCTTCCGGAGCTCCTCAGCTGAGTGGGGGAAAAGTTTTGGATCCGCGGCGGGCCGATCATCGCGGCGGGCTTTTCCGGGGGCATGATCCTTTCCAGGATTCTGCTCCTGCACCAGTCCCTGTCCTTTTACGGGCTCTTTATCCGATCCTTTTCCGTGTGCCTTTCCCTCTGTCTTTACCGGATCTTTTGCTGTCCCCGGATCGGTGTTCGTAACCGTAACCGCGCCCGTATCCGTCTTCTTCCCGTTCATGGATGTGCCGGATGCAGCCTCAGCCTGATCCGGGCTCTGTTCCCCATCTGCTGTAGCAGAGGCGGCGACCACCTCCAGGCTCATGCGCCGGGAGTCGGGATCACAGGACTCCAGGGTGACGGATCGGATGCACAGGTACCGATCCGGTCCCAGGAACTGGGACGCTCCCACCATCAGGAAGCCGGCACTGATCCCGGCGTCAAACTCGGCCTTTTCCGTAAGCCATACGCCCTGTTTTTCCGGGGTCACCTTGATGCTGAACACGGTCTGCAGGGAGCGGTCAGCGGGGTTGAAGAGGGAGAGATGCAGCAGTTTGCCAAGGGTGCGGAACCGCAATGAAACCGTCAGGCGGTAGGTGCCGTTTTTGATCACCGGCACCGGCAGGGGCGCCAGGGCATATCTCCGGGGACGGTTTTTGTCCGTCACGGTGGAGATGCAGCAGAGCGCGGCTTCTGCGGGAGCCAGCCCCGGGGCTGATCCTGACATGTTCTCTGGCTTTGGGCCCGGGACCGCAACGGCTCCTTCTTCCGGCTTCTTTTCCTGAGTTGCGACGGGAGTTTTTTCCGGATCTTTTTCCGGGGCGGTCCCGGTTTTTTCCTCAGGCTCTCCATGGGGCTTCCCGTCCTTCCGGCTCTCCGCCTCCGCCTGGGCAAGGGTGCAGGTTTTCCAGAGCTTGGGATCCTCAAAACTGAATGTGGGCACCAGATCCTGGAACAGGATCCGAGGATCGCTGAAGCGCACCGGCTCATCCAGCAGGAGGCTCACCTCCTCCTGGAGCCGGCGGTGGAGATCACCGGATCCCCGGACTGCGCTCTGCAGGGCTCCGGTGAGGTATTCCAGGGAGGAGCGGCGCTGCTGCTCCACCTTCTGCCGGATCTCAGGATGATCCAGGGGCGGGAAGTCCTTTCGGAACAGTTCCCCGTTGCCGGCCAGATCCTCCGGGGTGATCACCCGGCCGCTGATCCCAAAGCGCCGGAACAGATCCCACAGCCGGGAGTCGTTGGACTCCTCAAAATTCCCCCGGGGCAGCAGGTAGGCAAACTCCCGGGAGAAGTTCACAGAGAAGCAGATCCCGTGGAAGCCGTCGGCGAACACAAAGGCGGCCCGGCTCACCAGGTGCACAAAGCCAGCGGGATCGGTTCCGGCACAGTTGAGCTGCACCGGGCCGGTGTTTACCCGCCCGGCAAGCCACACCACCTCCAGGCCCCGCTCCCGGGCAAAGGAGCTGATGTACTCCCGGTAGGTCTCCAGGGAGTCCAGGAGGTAGGCCAGGACAAAGGGCTTTCCCGAGTCCAGGATCTGGCGGATCTCCGGGGTGAACACTGGCCGGTGGAGCTTGTGCAGCCACTGCTCGGGCGTCAGGAGCATGGTGGGATCCACCACAGTCTCCACGGTGCGGCCGGTGAGGCTCCGGATAATCTCCGATCCGGACTCCTCCCGGCAGGACAGGCAGGCCACCCCGGACAGGTAGCGCTTCCAGAGTTCTATCCGCTGCTCATGGGCCCGGGGGATCTTCTTCCAGCCCACGCTGGGGGCGTAGGCCACCCGGCGGGGAGCCGGGGCGAAGCGCAGGTACTGCAGGGGATGGAACCAGAACCCCGCCGGCTTCCAGATCTGATCGCTGCCGCAGACAAAGGCGTCAAAGGATCTGAGGGCACGGGACAGGGCAGGGGTTATCAGGCAGCTGGCGGGCAGATCCCGGAGTGACCGGCAGAACCGGAAGTGGCGGCGGGAGAAGTCCCGGAACAGAGATTCCATGAGCCAGGAGTCATAGCGCTTGGGATCCTGCTCCCTGAGGCTGGCAGGGGGCAGGCGCTTCCGGCTGCTGAAGTGGCCGTGCCCTACCACCAGGCACCGGTAGCCCAGGGAGCTGATAGTGCTGAAGAGGGCAAGGGCCTGGAGCATGGATCCGTAATTGGTGCCAAGCCAGGCCAGATAGGCCACTTTCTTTCTGGTTCCCCACATGGGATGAAACTCCTGTCTGCAGATGCCGGAAGGATGGGTGATCGTTGGCGGCGGCGGCTGCCGGAGAGCCCGCCGGGACACCGCCGCAGCCCCTGGTAAACGGGGCTATTATCTCACAGGGCGGCATGGGGCACACACTGAATGTGGACAGGACAGCCCCGCCGGGGGAAAATGGGGAGACGGCAGGCCCGGGGCAGGGCGCGGATCCGCCTCCCGGATCTGCCCCCAACTCCCCGTTCCCGCCTCAAAACCAAAGCCATCCCAGCCCCAAACTTAATACCCGGTGCCGCCGCCGGGCATCAGACATATCATCAGCAGGAGAACCGCCATGACAGTGAACAGACAGGAACTGGAAAAATATCTGAACACCTTCCTTAAGGCCGACGCGTTCCGGGACTGCTGTCCCAACGGACTGCAGATCCAGGGCCGGGAGGAGATCTCCCTGGTGGTCACCGGGGTCACGGCAAGCCTGGAGCTGATCCAGGCGGCCGCCGATCTGGGGGCCGATGCCATCATGGTGCATCACGGCCTCTTCTGGCGGGGCGATCCCCAGGGGATCCGGGGCATGCTTTACCACCGGGTGGCGCCCCTGATCCGGGCGGGGATCAGCCTGTTTGCCTACCACCTGCCCCTGGACGCCCATCCGGATCTGGGCAACAACGTGCTCCTGGCCCGGGAACTGGGGATCATCCAGGATGGCTGGTGCGATGATGACAGCCCCTTCCCCATGGTGGGGCTGGGTCATCTGCCGGAAGAGATGACCCTGGGCGATCTGGTGAGCCGCACTGACCGGATCCTGGATCATCACTCCGAGTTTATCGGATCCCCTGGCACCCCGGTGCGCACTGTGGCCTGGTGCACCGGAGCCGCCTCGGAATACCTTCCCCTGGCGGCTGAGCGCGGGGCGGATGTCTTCATCACCGGGGAGGCGCCGGAGCGGGCGGTGCATATGTCCCGGGAGCTGGGAGTCAGCCTCATCACCGCCGGGCACCACTGCACCGAAACCCTGGGGATCCGGGCACTGGGTGAGCATGTGGCCCTGCAATTTGCAACGCAGGTCAGATTTCTCAACTTTCCGAATAACTTCTGAGCCGGTTTTGCATATAACATACTTAAGTGCTGTCTGTCTTCCGTCTCCGGCTGAGGGACCGCGCCACACACAATTACTATAACAACTACAAACAGAATTCTGCCCGTCAGCAGGGGGCCGCACAGGAGGATCGGATCCGAGCACGTCCGGTCTGCGGCTCCGGGATGCTGACAGATCTGGTGTGCCCGCAAGGGCCGCCTGGAGTGGCTGTGTGCAGCCGCTCCTGTCCGGGCGAAACTGAAGAGGGACAAGACACATGGAGACCGTTCTTCCCAGGGTGCTGATGGTGGAGGATTCCAAGCCCCTGAGCGCCGTCTACAGCACTTACCTCAAAAATGAGAACATAGCCCTGCGCACCGCCTATGACGGGCACACGGCCATGGAGCTCATTGCCAGTTTCAAGCCCAACATCATCCTTCTGGACATCTATCTGCCGGATATCTCCGGTTTTGACATCCTCAACCACATCAAGTCCAACCGCCTGGATATCCTGGTGGTGGTGATCACCGGCTCTGACTCCGTGGAGGATGCGGTGGACGCCATGCGCTACGGCGCCTATGACTTCCTGTCCAAGCCCGTGTCCGCTGCCCGGCTCAGGGTCACCCTGAGCAACACGGTGAAGCATCTGCACCTGGACAACCTGGTGAGCCAGTTCCAGCGGGACATGAATGATCAGTTTGTGGGCTTCATCGGGGCCTCCAAGGTCATGCGGGGGATTTACCAGACCATCGAGCGGGTGGCCCCCTCCCGGGCATCGGTGTTCATCACCGGGGAGAGCGGCACCGGCAAGGAGGTGTGCGCCGAGGCCATCCACAAACTTTCCGGCAACCGCAACGGCCGCTTTGTGCCCCTGAACTGCGCGGCCATTCCCAAGGATCTCATTGAAAGCGAGATCTTCGGCCATGTGAAGGGAGCCTTTACCGGGGCCTACTGCACCAAGGAGGGCGCCGTGGGCACCGCCGACGGGGGTACGCTGTTCCTGGATGAGATCTGCGAAATGGATCTGGCACTGCAGAGCAAGCTGCTGCGCTTCCTCCAGACCGGAAAGTTCTACAAGGTGGGCTCCAACGAGATGGAGTCCGTGAACATCCGGGTGATCTGCGCCACCAACCGCAATCCCCTGCTGGAGGTCAAGGCCGGCAGGTTCCGGGAGGATCTCTACTACCGGCTTCACGTGATCCCCATCCATCTGCCGCCCCTCCGGGAGCGTGGGGACGACGTGGAGAAGATCGCCACCAAGTTCCTGCTGGACTTCTCCAAGGAGGAGAACAAGTCCTTCCGGCGCTTCACCATCCGGGCCAGCCAGTTGTTGCTGTGCTATGACTGGCCGGGGAACGTGCGCCAGCTGCAGAATGTGGTGCGCCAGATCGTGGTTATGAATGACGGTGAGGAGGTCACCGAGGAGATGCTGCCGGAGGTGATCCTCCGGGCAGCAGAGTCTTCCCCGTCCTCCATGCTTCCGGGGATGCACGGTGCAGCCTCCCCCATGCAGGGACAGCCTGCCGGATCCTATTCCCCAGCCCAGGGAATGTATCAGCCTCAGGTTCCGCGGCCAGCGGGGGAGGTTTTGCTACCCACCCGGGCGGAGGATGTCAGACCCATGGCAGAAGTTGAGCAGCAGTATATTGAAAACGCCATCCGTCTCTGCCGGGGCAGCATTGACCGGGCGGCCAAGCTGCTGAACATTAATCCCTCCACCATCTACCGGAAGAAGGCAACCTGGAAGTGTGGTGCGGCTCCGGCAGGAGGCCAGGATCCGGGGCAGGGAGCTGCCTGAGATCTGCCGGATCTATAGTTCAGGTGGCGCAGGTTTCCTTGCTGCCGGGGAGAATTGTCCCGGGTCGTGGGTTGATGCCGGGCGTTCCGGGCATGGTGCCGGGACAGGTTTGTTTAGATTTGGGAGTTGGCTATGAGCATGGTAGACGGCAAGATCCTCAGGCAGATGGGCGTTGATGTGGGTGAGGACTCCCTGAGCACTCTTATTTCTTATTTTGTCTCCGATACTGAGGAGCGTATCAAGGCCTTCCAGGAGCAGCTTTCGTCTGGGGACTTCAGCGCACTGGCGGTGTCTGCTCACACCCTGAAGTCCGTGTGCGCCCAGTACGGGGTCATGGACTGTTCTCTCCAGGCCCGGGAACTGGAGGCGCTGTGCCGTGATCCTGGTGCCGGAGGAAGGGCTCCGGAGATCTCCCGGCGCATCCAGAGGCTGATTGCAGATCTGCAGACCGCCATGGTGGAGATCAAAGGCTTCTCCATGTGAACGTCCATGCGCATTGAGGGCTTTTCCACCGGAGAGTCATCTCCCGCTGCTGCCGCTGCCGCCCTGGTGGCCAGGATCCGGCTGCTGGGGGGGATCCCTGATTTCATTTTTATTGCCACCTCCCATCCTGGAGGCGGCGATGAGATCCGGGAGGTGCTCATGGCCCAGCTCCCGGGCAGTCCATTTCTCGGCACCACCTCTGAGAAAGGGGGGTTCGCCAATGATCCCCAGATGTTTGACGACCGGCCGGCTCTTTCGGCCCTGATCTTCTTTGATCCCTCCGGGGCCTATGCGGTGTTCAGCGGTCTTCTGGGCACTGGGGGCACCGAGAGCGTCCGCCATGACGCAGAAGCGGCCTTGGAACGGGCCGGGAGGAAGGGGGAGATGCCGGATCTGATCTTCTTTCTCTTCGGCAACGTGATCCATCAGCAGCCTCTCCTGGCGCAGTTTGAGGCCATGTTCGGCCGATCCGTGCCCATTTTTGGTGGCGGCTCAGGCAAGGCTGGCGACAGCACCTGCTGCTTTACCCCGGAGGGCTGCCATAGTGACGGGGACTATTATGCTGCTGTCCTGTTCTATCCTTCCTGCTGTGTGGTTACCCGCTACCGGAACTTCTTCGGCCTCTCCTCCCAGGGGGGCTTCATCAGCCGGTCCGAGGGGTGCCGGATCATGGAGATCAATAACCGCCCGGCTCTGGACATGTACCGGGAATGGCTCACCAACTACTTTCCCCGGGATATACTCATGCGGAACGATGAGATCCTCCGGGAACTGATCAACTCGCATCCTCTGGGGGTGCCCACGGGCATGTCGGCAGATGACGTCAACTATCAGAACTTCTGCATAACGGATCTGGGGTCTGACGGGACCCTGATCACCTATGCCCACCTGCGCAACCGCACCAGGGTGGTGCTTCTGCTGCCCCTTGGCAGAGATGAGACTGTTGCCCGCTACCGGCAGACGCTGGAGTGCAACGCCATGCGGAAAAACATGGGGGAGATACTTGGCATGCTCACCGTGACATGCTTCCTGCTGCGGGAGCAGCTGATGCCAGGAGATGTGTCCTTCCTGGCAGATCTGGAAAACCCGGTGGCGGGTTTCTTCTCCCGGGGGGAGCACGGCCGGTTCTCCAATGACGTGAACGCGGACTCCAACCTGATGATGGCCAACATCATTTTCTGTACCGAGAACTGGGTATGAGGGGGGATGAAAGTGCGGTTTCCGTGGAGAACCTGCGCAGCGAACTGCGCAGGGCGCGGCTTCACCTGTCTTTCCGGGAAGGCAGCGAAAGCCGGATCCGGGAACTGCTGAACAATGTCCTAAGGGGGCTGGATCAGCAGCTGAGCATCACCGATCCGGAATTCTGCCTGGACTCCCTGACGGAATGCCTCCACCATCTGGTGCCCTTTGACGAGATGCAGCTGATGCTGTTCCGTGACAGCATCTGGGAGCAGGTCTACACCAGCACCGGGGAACTGGAGGGGGTGGCCCTGTCCCACGGCGCCCTGACCAAGCGTCTGGCCCTGGGCCAGGAGCCGGCGGTGCTCTACAGTCCCATGGATTTTCCGGAGTTCTCCGGGATCTCTCCCCCCCAGAGGCGCTTTTACGCCTCGGCCCTGCTGATGTCCTGCACGGTGCAGGATTCCATCTATCTGCTGATCTTCTCTTCTTCCTCCCTGCTGAAGATGGATCTCCAGTCTAAGCGCCTGTTCCGGCGCTTCCGGTCCCTCATCGTCAATGCAGTGCAGCGCTTCCATGTGAACTCCGGGCTCAGCAATGAGATCATTGAGGTGGCCAGCTCCTTCCACCATCATCTGGACAAGGTCAAGCATTTCATTGAGGCGGCCAACCTGAGCTTCTGGCGCACCGATCCCGAGGGGTATTTCATCCGGGATCCGGAGCTGGAGGAGGACTTCAGGATCTCCGCCCACCTGAGGAACCTCTCTGATGCCCTCATCGGCCTTAAGCTCACGGAGCTGACCAGTTTCTATGAGCTCTCGGGAGATCTTAAGAAACTGGCCCGGGTGCAAAATCCCCGGGAGGTATTCCAGGAGCGGCGCAACCTGTACAAGTTCTTCACGGCGCTGCCCTGCATGGGCCAGGATTTTTATGTGTGCATCAACGGGGAGCCCCTGTACACCGCCTCCGGGGAGTTTGACGGCTACATCGGGGTGCTGTATGACATCTCCATTGAGATCCGGCTGATGCAGACCCTGGAGAATGCCAAGAAGTACAGTGAGGAGACCAGCCGATCCAAGACTCAGTTCCTGGCCATGATGTCCCATGAGATCAAGACTCCCATGCAGGCTATTGTGGGGATTTTGGATCTCCTGCGGCTTACGGAGCTGACACCGGAGCAGAAGGATCTCATCCAGCACATCACCCACTCTGCCAACCTGCTGCAGACGCTCTTGAAGGACGTGCTGGACTACTCACGGATGGGATCCAGTGAGATGAAGCTGGAGGAGCTGTCCTTCTCAGTCCGGTTTGTCATGGACTCCATCATCCGGCAGATGACTCCCAAGGCCCGGGAGCAGGGGATTGAACTGAAACTGGAGGTGGCGGACAACTTCCCGGGCTTCATCGTGGGTGATCAGAACCGTCTGTCCCAGGTGCTCTTCAATCTCCTGGGCAACGCCATCAAGTTTACCCAGTACGGGGAGGTGAAGCTGAAGGCCAGTGTGCTGAAAAGCAAGAATCTCCGGTTTGAGGTGTCGGACACCGGGATCGGGATCCCCAAGGACAAGCAGAAGATCCTGTTCTCCCCCTTCCGCCAGGTGGACGCCTCCATGACCCGGCGGTTCGGGGGCACAGGGCTGGGTCTGGCAATCTGCCGCCGGATCATCGATCTGATGAATGGCACCATCGGGGTGGACAGTGTCCTGGGGAAGGGCAGCACCTTCTGGTTCGTGATCCCCTGCCGCCTCCCCTCCAGGGACGCCGGCCTTATCAGTGCCCGATCGGTGGTGAAGAGCGCCCAGGAGGAGGCGGCCGCTGCCAGTTTCCGGATCCTGCTGGCAGAGGACAGCAAGGTCAATCAGTTCATTATCAAAAAAATGCTGGAGAACCTGGGACACTCAGTGATCCTGGCTGACAACGGCCGGATTGCTGTGGAGTTGGTTGAGAAACAGGAACCGGATCTGGTTCTGATGGATCTGCAGATGCCTGAGATGAACGGCATTGACGCAGCCCGGAGGATCATGCGCTATCATCCCCGGCTGGTGATCCTGGCCCTCACTGCCAATGCCACCCCTGAGGAGCGCATCGAGTGCCGGGATGCGGGGATGCTGGACATTGTCAGCAAGCCGGTGACCATGGAGACACTGAAGAGCATGTTCCAGACCTTCGGCTCCGCCATCAGGCGCAGCATGGCGGAGAAGGCGGCCGCTGCCAGTGTCCAGGAGCATGGCAGGGACGGAGCCGGAGATGAGGGCAGGGAGCAGATCCAGGAGAGCGGGCAGGGGGATGAGGCGCCGGAGGATGATTAGCAGGCGGCGTTGTGATCCGGGGGAGGCTGATGAGCATCCTGGCAGGCTTGAGCCTGGGAAATGATGGGCATGCTACTGCGGGAGCAGGTGTAGGCTGATGAGCATCCTGGCAGACTGAAGCCGGAGAAAATGATGGGCATGCGGCGACAGGATCCTGGTGTTGCGCCGGAGCTGTCTGGAGTGTTTCGGGAGCATGGGAGTGGTCAGATCTATCTTTGACCGGCATCAGTGGCCGGCAGGGGATTTTAATGGCTCTCCTGGCAGTGAAGGGAAGGAGAGCCTGGCAGGCTGATCCCGATCTGCCAGTTTCTTGAGGCGCACACCATGGGCATATATCTCAACCCGGGCAGAGCCGGCTTTGAGCAGGCCCTGAACTCGGATTTTTATGTCGATAAGACCGGGATCATCGGTTATCTGAACTCTGTCCTGAACACGATGGAGAAGTACGTCTGCGTGACCCGTCCCTGGGGTTTTGGCAAGACCCTGACGGCGGAGATGATCGGGGCGTATTATGACCGGGAGGCCGGCAGCCGGGAACTGTTTGCAAAGTGCCTGATCAGTCGTGACACCTCTGGATCCCGGGGCTCATGGGATAAGCATCTGGGTCAGTTTGACGTGATCCGTCTTGTGATGACCGACTTGGCTCTGTTCATGAATAGTGTTGATCCAACCAGAGACACCATAGAACTCTGTCAGTAAATGTCCTCTCAAATTTCTGCAACTCCGTAAGTTTGTCATGTTTCAGAAATTGAGAGGATCTTAAATTTTATCAATTCTTATCAAGTATTGATAAGAGTTTTCAACTCATCCAATGATTGCAAAGTTTCCTTGCCCTCATGATAGACATAGATATTCCAGTCATTACCTTTCAACACTGGAAGACAGAAATAATAGTCCAAAAGTTTTGAAACCTCGAAATACAGATTTTTAAGTGTTTCAATCTTATCAATATACTCAGTACTATTTATATTTTGTACTGAAGAATTATTTAAACTTTTTACCTCAAAAAGGAAATATCTGTTTTTTGGATCTTTCATAATGAAGTCCGGGTAAGAATCATGAACACCATTTGAATAATACTGATATTTGATATTGGAGTTGACTATAAAGTTCTTACCTAGGAGTTTTATTTCCCGATCACCTATTGTAACAGTTTTGACAGCAAAATACCTGAGCATACTGTCTAGCCATTTCCTTTCAGCTTCGCTGTCAAATTCAAAATTTCCATATTGATCATCATTATCCCAAATCCAGTCATTTACACTCAAAGGAAAGTTCTTATTACTGCAATAGAGAGAATCAAATGATATGGTGTATTGCATATAATCGCCATTTAGATCTGTTACAATTTCCATGCTTGACTCATAATCACTTAAAACTTTTTTAGATCGGATTTTTATTTCCTTGAGATTGTTATTAAAAGCAAACCAGGCATGGTAATAATCAGACTTGCTAGAACAATAAGTGTCACATGAACGTCTTATATCATTTGTTGAATTATTCAATTCTTCATATAAGTCAAAGATATTTGTAGTTGCCAAAGGTTGATCAGCATTATCAAGGAATTCTTGAATATCAAATTCGTTTTGAATGGAGGTTAGATCTTTTAATCTGGTCGTAAGAATTCTAATCTCATCCTGAATTTGATTCTTAACATTAGCAATTTCCAAAGGTACATTACCTTTCAGTTTAACAGGTACAGTATGATTGTCAGATTTGTCCTGCTCCTTAATTCCCCAGACATAAGCGGTTGTTAAAAGTTCCCTGTCTTTCTCGTTGATCTTCTCAAATTCGAGTAGTAAAGGATTACGCCTTACTCTGCCTAATACCTGTTCATCCAGTTGTTTACTCTTTGAGTCCCTAATTTGAAATAACATACAGGCCCGGGGTATATCCCATCCCTCAGTGATCTTCATTTTAAAGATGATCACATCAATAAGTGAGTCATTTTGAACAGCATACTTTTCCCATTTACTAGGATTGGCTTTTATCAGCATATCATTTGTGCTGCATAACTTTGGATCATTAGCAACTGAAATATACTTTAAATCCTTAAATCTTGGAGATGTGAGCAGGTTGATCACGCTTTGTAATTCTGTACTCCCTGCTTGCGCATTTGAAATCTGAATAATAAAACACGGATTGATATTGTGCTTATGATATAGACCTTTAATCGCAATAAACTTTTCTAATGCTTTAGATAATTCATCATATTGACTATCTTCCACATTAAAACTGTTAAATGATGTATTGGTGAATTTGACAGTCTTAATGAGATTGGCTGCTACAGCATCTATCTCGGATATTTCAACGTCTGGCTTGCCTTTCGGTGTTGCTGATACATTTAATACCTTATAGAAATGTTCAAACAATTCATCCAGGTTTTTTGTTGCTATATGGCATTCGTCTTTGATAAGGTAGATCTTCTTGTCTGTTAGCAGTCTAATAAACCTTATAAGGGCTTGTTGATTTTTTAACTTACTCCTTTGGTTATATAAATCACGAGGCAACGAATAGACATTATAACTAGTTGGTATATATAAAGCATTTTCTCCTGAAGTCTCACTTGATATTAAACAGGGTTTGATATTCTTAACGTATCCATGTTCAAGAAATAACTTAAACTTGTTATGATTCTGCTCAGCGAGCTTTGCCTTTGACAATGATGATACGATAAACACTATGTCATCGTGTTTAGACAGCATAGAGTCCATCAGTTTTGCCATTATAAAGGTCTTTCCCGAACCTGTAGGGGACTTAAAGGTCAGCTCCTTTTGATTGCGGTTAAGGGCTTCCTCAAGGCGTTTTACAGCGTTAGCCTGCAACTCAATTACTTTGTCCAGCATTTATCTCTCCTGAAGAGTTTTCTGTGTGACAGAGAAGTTTTCACATACAAACTTGATCTTCTCCTCCGGAGACAGGGGGTCAAGTCCGTATAGTGCCTCATCTATCACTTCAAAAGCTGAGTGCTTTTGATTGTTGTTAGATACTTCGGCAATCTCATAAACGTCAAGATTATCACCTAATGGCTTGTTTTCTTTGATCCATTTGAAGTCATTAGTTCCATCATAACACTCACCAGTCATCACTCGTTTAAGGCGTTTTGATGTGACGTCATAAGCAATCCCATTAGGAGTGGTTTCTGTGACCTCATTGTTAGTCACAAGAATGAATTGCCTGTTACCTTGATCTTCTTTATTCAGTTCTAATACTGCTTGCCCAGTGGTTCCTGAACCTGCAAAGAAATCGAGAATTATAGAATTTTTGTTTGGATGCAGTTCAATTATATACTTCATTAGTAAAGTGTTTTTGGGATAATTAAAGTATGTTTGACCGTCAGAGCTTAATCCAATAATATCATTGAGTTGGGTTTTGCCATCTTCCGTTCCACCCACTTGATCTTGAGGAATGATTGATTTTCTAGGGATGAGCGATCCGCCATATACTTTTTTGTAAATTTTCCATTGGTTTTTAACTAATTTTGCACCGCATAATTTTAAATAATTTTCCTTAAACTCATCTTCTCCCCAAAACCATCTAATTGAATTTTTATTCAGAATACTCGAATTGCTAGCACACATATAAGGATAAACTGCAATCGAAAACTCGTCCGAATAGTACGGGCTAACTAAGTTAAATCCCAAATCATTGGTTTTATTTGGATTAACGTAAATTGGATACTGTGTTCCTTTTGAAACTTTTCTTTTTATCCATAGACTATCAGGCTTAAAATTATTTCCATATTCATCTGTGAAGTTATATTCTGTTCCACTATTAAACTTTTGCAAATTCGAATTGTTATCAGCTGTCTTAATTAAAGATTTGCAATAAATCAAAATATATTCATGAACTACATTAATGTTTTTAGAATCATGACCGCCAGTTATTTTCTGATTCCATATTAAATTAGCGATAAAGTTGGAGTCACCAAATACCTCATCAAACAAGCCTTTAACATACGCCTGATTTTTATCATCTATGGAGCAGAAGATCACTCCGTCATCAGTCAGCAACTCTTTAGCCATT
>FLNX01002911.1_pt1 | contig 91169 bp, 111 predicted proteins | sample 1140341 | NCBI WGS metagenome assembly FLNX01 (sample SAMEA3878208, study PRJEB12797) | bioreactor metagenome | biome: Moose rumen | place: Sweden | collected 2011-10
AGTCATATTGTCATTCCGAACTTGTTTCGGAATCTAATTAAGGACTCATAAATAAAAGATGCTGAAACGAGTTCAGCATGACAGTTTCAGGTTTTATTTACTGTAACATTGTATATAGATACCAATTAAAATTTATATGATACAGACTTTTTTTCCAGTTCAATCAGGTCATAAACATACTCATAGTATGCACTTTTGTCTTTGAACCGAGATATTTTTTCTTCAAGCTTTTCAGGTGTAATAAATTTTTTATACAGCGCAATTTCTTCAAGACAAGATATTTGCTGCCCCTTATTTGATTCTATTGCACGGACAAAATTAGCCGCTTCAAGCATAGAATCCTGAGTTCCCGTATCAAGCCAAGTAAAACCTCTGCCTAAGATTTCAACATTAAGCAAATCTTTCTCAAGATAAATTCTGTTTAAATCCGTTATTTCTAATTCGCCTCTTGCCGATACTGTCAGGGTTTTGGCATATTCACATACATTTTTGTCATAAAAATACAATCCTGTTACCGCATAATTTGATTTTGGATTTTTGGGTTTTTCTTCAAGAGAAATTGCTTTTTTGTTTGCATCAAATTCAATAACCCCAAATCTTTCAGGATCTTTTACCCTGTATCCGAAAACTGTTGCACCTTTATGGTTTTTGAGAATTTGTTTTAAGAATGTTGAAAAACCGAAACCATGGAAAATATTATCCCCTAAAATAAGAGCAACATCTTCACCGTTTATAAAATCTTCAGCAATAAGAAAAGCATCCGCAATACCTTTTTGAACATACTGAATTTTGTATTCAAGGCGGATTCCGAATTGAGAACCGTCACCGAGCAGTTTTATAAAATTTTCGTGGTCCTGTTTGTTAGTAATAATAAGAATATCTCTTATTCCCGCAAGCATAAGTGTCGATAGCGGATAATAAATCATCGGCTTATCATATACAGGTAAAAGAATTTTTGAAATCGGTTGAGATGCCGGATACAATCTGGTACCTGCTCCTGCGGCAAGAATTATACCTTTCATATTACAATACTCCTGCTTGTGCTGTTTGCTCCTGCTGTTTGAATTGCATATCATAAAGTGTTTTATACTGACCGTTTGGAATATTCATAAGTTCTTCATGGCTTCCTGATTCAACAAGTTCTCCCTCATTTATAACGATTATTCTTGTTGCATTTTTTATGGTCGATAATCTGTGCGCAATAACAAACACTGTCTTGTTTTTAATAAGGTTATCCAAAGCTTTCTGAACGATAGCTTCCGATTTATTATCAAGCGCTGATGTTGCTTCATCAAGAATAACAATCGGAGTATTTTTAATCATCGCTCTTGCAATTGCTACTCTTTGTCTTTGACCGCCTGAAAGTGACAAACCCCTTTCACCTATAACGGTATCAAGCCCCTGAGGCAAATCTGCTATCATTTCTTCAAGGTGTGCATATTCTATTGATTTTTGTAATTCTTCCTCTGTCGCTTCAGGATTTCCCATCATAATATTTTCTCTAATAGTTCCGGAAAACAGGAAATTATCCTGAAATACCATAGATATATTTTCTCTGATTGATTTCATTGTATAATCTCTTAAATCTGTCCCGTCAATCATAATAGAGCCTTTTGTAACATCATAAAATCTCGGAAGCAGATTGACTAATGTAGATTTCCCACCGCCTGAATTCCCTACTATGGCAATAGTTTCATTCTTTCTGACTCTAAGATTGATATTCTTTAGTACAGGATGTTCGGGAACGTATTCAAAATCGACATTCCTAAATTCAATATCACCGTTTAAATTTTGCAGAACTTTTGCATTATCTTTATCTTTGATTTGTGCATCAATATCAAACAACTCAAATACACGACCCATCGCAACAAATATCGTCTGAAGTCCTGTCAGAGTGTTACCCAATGTTTTGACAGGTTTGTATAAAAGTAAAAGGGAAGTTACAAAAGATGCAAAACTTCCTGCGGTCATTTTGCCGCTTGTAATAAGGAATGTTCCTACCCCAAGTACCGTTGCGATACCGAAAGATGCAATTAAATACATCAACGGACTCATCCAACCTGCACGTTTAATAAGTGACATGTTATTGTTAAACGCCTGCCAAATACGAGTCTCAAATATTGTCTTTTGCCTTTCTTCAAGCCCGTAAGCTTTCATTACTCTGTTACCCGCATAGGTTTCATTAAAGTTGGTTGTTATGCTTCCACCAAGAACCATGTTTTTGTTAGAGGTTTCTTTAACCTTTTTTCTAATGAGTGCAACAGGAATAAAAGCAGCGCATAATACAAAAACTCCGATAAGTGCAAGTTCCCAAGAACTGTATAACATTACTGCGATTAAACTCAAGGCTCCAAAAAAGCTTGTAATAAATGTTTTTATGTTATTAACAATCCCCGCTGATGCTGTGTCAGGGTCGGATAAGTATCTTGAAAGTATAATACCCGATGAATTTTCATCATAAAAAGAGGTATCCATGTAAACGAGTTTATTAAATAAAGATATTTTAACACCGTTTGTGATTTTTTGGCTTGTCCAGTCTGTTAAATAGGCATTGAGATATCTCAAAACACCCTGAATTGCCGCAAACAACACTACCGCAAAAGGAATAGCCATAGCTATTGCACTCCAACTTATTGTATGCGTATGGTGAAACAGTGTAAACACCAAATCCTTTTGTCCGACAACATAATCCATATATGGTTTAAGTGCGTAAGCGACAACTCCGTCTAAAATCCCGACAGGGATTGCAACCAAAAAACCTAATATTACTCTGCCCATATAAGGTTTTATGAAAGGATAAATTCTGCTCATTAGCCAGCCGTATTTGAAAGAGTTCTGTGCTGTTGTAGTTGATAATTTCATTTTTTGTTTCCTTATGTCTGCTCTAAATATTATATCCTAAACAAACATAATATATTATTTCCTGATTTTAATTGTTACAATCTCTGATTGTATCTTAGTGAAATACGCAAAATATTTTTTTCTTTGTTTTAATATAAAAAAGGTAAGGAGTATAAATGAACAACGGTATAAATTTTACGGGCTCTTTTTTAGTAATGAATCCGCCAAAGATAGCTCATTCAGAAATTCAAAATCTCGCAGGAAAGCGTAAATTAGTGCATGAGAAATTTAATAATACTTCTGATGTTCTTTATACAATACGAAAGAGTAAGGAATATGACGTTGCTAAATTTTTAATTGAAAATAATTTAAGGTTTAAGTATTTCCCGTTTATAAACAGTAAAAGCGGTCTTGATCCGTTTTACCCTCAAAGAGCAGTAGAAGCAGTAAATAATTCAAAGGTTATTTTTGATAAAAATTTTTGGCTCAAAAAATTGGGACTTTTACCAAAATATAAAAAAGTAGATGCAAATATATCAGGAACTGCGCAAGCTTTAAATCTTGACCCAAATAATATAAAAATAAGAACAAAAGACGGAGTCTCAATGGTGTATACCAAGGATAATAAACAGTTATTTAGAACATCGCCCGTTAATAAAGACGGAATAAATTATGTTTATGCAAGAAATTCGGAGGGCGGACTTGATAAATATATGATTCAGGGACATAAAATATTTTTTAAATATCCTGATACGAAGTCCTCAGAGGAAGCTTTTACACAAAATTTTTACAACAGTGTTTATGCTGCATTGGAAGAAGTTTAATAACATAACCATATTTGTTGTATAATATGATTTATGACAAAGACTAATTTTGATTATTTGAAAGAAACAGACAAAAATCTTTACGATATAATCAGTGAAGCCGAGCGTTTATACAGAGGGGAGTTTTTCGAACAATGTATGGGGCAAACAAGACGTTTCGGGGAACACGTTTGCCGTACTGTTCTTGGCTCCGCAAGGACAAATGAGGTCACTTTTGATGAAATGCTTGCTACACTGAAAGACAAATCAAACGGCGCAGAAGAAGAAAAAGAGTTTATTGACGATTTGTATTTCCTTAAAAAACAGGGGAATTTATCTGTTCATTCGGGTGAAGTTTCAAAAGACGGAACAACAGCCCTTGAATGTCTGCAAAGAGCCTTTGAAGCAGGTTTAAATTATGCTGTATTTAAAAAGAATGCAAATCCTGATATCTTAAAGCTTCAGTATGATGTAGAGCTTCTTGTAACGGGTAAACAGAATAAGAAAACTCTGTCTGAAAAATATATCGAATCTGCATCAAAAATTCAAAAAACAACAAAGCCAAAAAAGAAATCAACTTCTAAAACAAAATCTACTCCGCAGGTTACATCAATGCACTCTGAGCCTTTAAAATCAGGGGCTTCTCCGTTTTGGATTGTTGTCGGGATTTTTATGGTTATTGCATTTTTTGCGGTGATTTACATTCTTTTATAATTTACGATATTGTTTCTCCGAGTACAAATACGTTCCAATCTTTGGTTTCTTCTTTTACAGGCTTATAGAAATCTTTTACAAGAATGTGGCAATTTTGTATCGGATTATAATTTTTTGACCTGAGATAGTTCTCAAAATCTTCATTATTTTTTGTGTATTTTTTTTGTTTTATAAAAGGATAGAATGCACGTTTTTTTGATGCTATTTCACAGAGCAGAGTGTTTATAATTTCCTCATAGTCAAGCTCATAGCCTGAATTTACATTAATATCAAGAATATAATTGAGATTATCCGATGTTAAAATTGAAAAATATCCTAAAATTCTATCGGATTCTTCATAAACATATCTTGTCTTATAATAGCTTGTAAACCCCTGAAACAACGGCTGGGTAAACTCTTTCGCACTCCTCTCAAGTGACGGTTTATAAATACTGTTAAGTTCCGAATTATATAATTGTGCAATTTTTTCGCCGTCGGAATTTTGAGCATAACGCCATTTAAGGTTTGTTTTTTGAGGAATAGGTTTTTCTATTTTCCACAAAGTTTCCGAAGAACATTGTCTGAAGCCGCAGCCGTTTATAAATAAATCAAACAATTCGTTATGACATTCATCAACAATTACATGAAAAGTATTTGCACCTTTGCCTCCCATTTTTTGAATAACAAAATCAACAAGCCTTTTACCTATTTCGTATTTGTTATCTTTGAAAATGAGCCTTGTAATGTTTATTTTGTAAGGGTTTCCTGCTGTCGTAGCAACAGTTATAAGACCCATAATTTCTTTATTTTCGATTAGGATAAACGATTCCGATTTGAATTTCAGTCTAAGCGGAAGCATAGCGTTAAAAAGACCCAGTGGTTCTTCTACTATACTTTTTGCCAATTTGTCATTCTCATCCGTGCAAAGATATGATATAAGCCTTTTTAGTTTAGGATAATCAAAGCAGTTTAATCTTCTTATAATAACCATATAACAAATTATATATTTATTTTTGTCTTGTTGCAAGTTTTATATAGAGTTACAAACTATAATGCCCTGTGAAATTCACAGGGCATCCAAAATCTTTATTTTCATGTCCGATTAGAAATGCATATCAATTTTTGATTGTCTGCCGTTTGTTTTTTCATCCTCCATACGCATCATTGAACCTATGGTGAAGTTTTGTGCAACGGTTTTATTTATTTCAAATGCAACATCTCCATTAAATACACTTTCGTTTTCTTCAAGGAAATTGAACAATGACTCTGTCGGAGCTTTTACAAGGTTACCGAGAGTTTGTTCTGCCTGCTGAATTGTTCTTTCCGGAACCTGAATGTTGAACCCGAAAGGTTTATACGGTCTGTTAAAATTAAATTGTGGTGCATTTTCTGTCATTTCCATGCCTCTTTCGATAATGTATTATATTTAATTTATCGGTACAATTTCTTCAAAAATTTAATAAATATCCGCTTTTATTAACAAATGTAAATCTAAAAAATATTATCGCTGTGCTATGATATAAGTATGAAAACCTTAAAAGATTTTGAAAAAGAATTATGCAAGTGTTCAAAATGCGGTCAATGCCAGAGTGTTTGCCCCGTGTATAAAGTAACCTTAAATGAATGTGCCGTTTCAAAAGGGAAATTTTTAATGCTGCATGGGGTGACAAAAGGGGATTTGCAACTCTCAAAAAATATCAACAAATACCTTGATATGTGTCTGAAATGCGGAAAATGTGACAAATATTGCCCCGCAGGAATTGAAGCCGAACAAATTTTATCAGTTGCAAAATGTGAATATGCAAAAAAAACTTTTTTACATAAAATCATATTTTTTCTCCAAAGTAGATTAGTTTTTTCAAATATTATAAGACTCGGAAAAATTATCAGTGCGCCGTTTAGAAAAAAAATATCAAAAGGTGTGAAAACAGTTTTATATTTTCAGGGCTGCGTTAATCAAATATGCCCGAGAAATAACAATTGCCTTGCAAAGATTTTTGCTGATACAAGCATCAATGTTTTGACTCCCGATTTTGATTGCTGCGGTCTGCCTTTTTTGTCAGAAGGCAATATAAATCGCTTTAAACAGGCAGCAAAGGGTAATATTGAAAAACTGAATACAAAATGCGATTATATAGTAACCGATTGTGCCAGTTGTGAAAATACGATTTTAAATTACGACAAGTATATTGAAAACTTTACCCCCGATAGATCCAAATTTCTTAATTGGGGCGATATAATTGCATCCGAAGATATTAAATTTGAATTTAAAAAGCATGTAAAAGTAACATTTCACAAGCCATGCCACCTCAAAGACGACACTTTTTTTGAAAAAATTATTTCAAACTGCAAGAATGTCGAATATGTTAAAATGGATGACTATGACGAGTGTTGTGGTTTTGCGGGAGCTTTTGCTCTTAAAAATATAAATCTTTCCGCTCAAATCACCAAAGCAAAAGCTCAAAATATAATAAATTCCGGAGCTGATTATGTCATTACAACTTGTCCGGCCTGTATTCTCGGACTAAAACAAGGTTTAATTTTAAGTAAATCAAAAGTAAAAGTAGTCGGTATTTTGGAGTTTCTATCAAAGGCTTCTAAAATATATTAAGTAATGTAACAAAAAATATTTACGCTGAAATTATATAAATTGTATATACTTTATATATATGTAAGCATTAAATAAACACGAGAGATAAAAAGAAGAGAGATATTCCGTTTAATAAGAGAGAGACATTAATTCCTATTCCTAATTCCCTAAAAGATTTTCCCTGCAGCTAAAGCAGGGCTTTTTTTTGATTATTTTTTACTGTAATTTTTTTCAATCATTTCTATCCATTTTGCGTGGTTGTAATTCTTATAGCTGTTTGCAAAATTTATGAGTGATGTGACAAGCTTTCTTCCGCTGTCTGATTTCCCCACTATTAAGTAATCCCCGTTGTTATTTTGGCAATAGAGAATTTCCTTATGAACAATTTTTTCGACATTATTTTTCGGATTTTTGTTAATGACAGCATAAAGCCATTCGTGCAAAAGGTTAAGCGGTGTAGTTTTATGAGTCATAAGCTCGTCATTATGTTTTTGTATATATTTTGAAAATTCGGCAAGTATCATAATTTTTCTCTATAAAAACGGTGTTGTTGTCGCAAAACAAATTATGTCATAAAATCCGTTTTTGTTCAATTCCCGTATCATTTCTTCAAAAGTCGAACCTGTTGTGCAAATATCATCAATAATAAGCAGCTTTTTGTTTTCTTGTCCGTAATTCCGGTTTACTTTGAATGCTTTATCAAGATTGCTCATTCTTTGTGTTTTGTTTAATTTATATTGAGGTTTGGTATCTTTTATTCTTGTTATAAGATTTGTATTAATTTCATACCCCGAAAGTGCAGCAAATTCTTTTGCTACAAGTTCCATGTGGTTATATTTTCTTTGCTTTTTACGTCTTGGAAATATGGGAACTGGTATAATTTGAAAATATTCTTCAATATTCAGCCTTTGCCAGTACTGATACATAAACTTTGCCTGATAATAAGCCAAATCCTTCCGGTTATGGTATTTTAATCCTCGTATCATTTTTTGAAGGTTTTTGTCATAAATTCCTGCACAATATATGGGTATATTATTGTAAATTCTGTTTGTTTCGGCAGGTAAAAAGTCAAGTTTATCAAAACAGGAATTGCACATTGTAACGCATTCTTTTGAGCTGCCGCAAAAATAGCATTTCTTTTTATATATCCAGTCTAATAAATTTTCAAAAAATTTTTGCATCATTAGTTCCCAAAATGATTGTATGTTTTTTTATCCGCATCTTCTTTTGTATAAGAATTTAAGCTGTTATTCAGTTTTACACCTTTGCCTGTTTTGGCATAACCTATGCAAATACCTATATCATATTTTTCGGGAATAACTGCCAAAAGTTGATAGTCCTCTCCCCCAAACAGGACAAGTTCTTCACGATTGTCGAAATTATCAAGCTCTTTGTCATAAGGGATTTTATTACAGTCTATCTCAAGCATAACATTACTTTCTTCCGCTATAAGACAAAGTGCTTCCATAAGTCCGTCTGATGTGTCTGTCATAGCATATTTTTCTTTGACATTAAGGGCAATTTTTGCCCCAAATTCAACCTGTGCTTTTGGCTCAAGATGGGATTTAATAAATTTTTCGGGAGTTTTTATGTCATTCAGCAGCATAAAAAGTCCTGCTCCTGATGAGCCGTGTTCACCGGATACTACGACTTTGTACCCTTCTTGAGCATTTCCCCTTGACGATATATTTCTGTTTTTACAATCTCCTATTGCGCAAACCGAAATATATATTTTATCTGCCCCGGTTATATCTCCGCCAACAATTTCAACTTCTTCCCCGCAGGCTGATTTTGCACCGTTATAAAACTCTTTTACAAATTCTTTGTCTATATCTTTTGGCAGGGAAAGCGATATTGTCAGATATTTTGCTTTAGCTCCGCTTGCTGCGATATCTGAAATATTTACCATAACAGATTTGTAACCAAGCTGAAAAGGGGTAATAAGATTTCTTTTAAAATGAACATCTTCTATAAGACTGTCTTGTGTTAATGTTATACCCAAATCTTTCAAATATGCACAATCATCACCGATATATCGGGACTCAAGAGTATTTTTTATAATCGATATAAATTCTTTTTCTTTCATTTTCATCCTGAAATGCAAAATACTAGCCTAAATATTTTTGCAAACTATCTCTGTCAAAGACTTCAATACTGTTTTTTGAGTGAATAAATACCATAGCGGAAATTATGGATTTTAGGGTATCGAAATCGGAAAATGCCATTTTGGAACGTAAATCATCCATGTTATTTGCCAAAAATTCCATAATAATCGTTTTGTTGTCATAAACAAGACTTGAAAAATAATCAAAAGAAGCCTTTGATTTAATTCCCTCAAGATATAAAATATCAGGGTTTTGAAATTCTATAAATCTTGCGGCTTTATCCATATTAAAACCGACATTTTCATTAAATTCGCACTGGTTAATATTTTTCAGTTCGTATTTAGTAATACTTTCAAGTGTCATAATATTCTTTGAATTTGTTTTTGCGGCTTCAAGCAGAAGCGAATAAATAACGTGTGTTTTGCCGCTTAATGACGAACCGCAAACAAGAATAATTCCGGGTTTTTCTAATGCCTGCCTGATTTCCGATAATTCAAATTTTGAAGAAATTATTTTTTCAAGCGGTTTAGGCGGTTTATATATTTTTAAGAAAATTCTTTCTCCCATTATAGTCGGGAAAGTGGAAACGCTTGACATCACGATAATATTATCGACCTTAAAGCACATTTTCCCAAGCTGAGGGACTTCGGAAACCGACGGGTCAAGCTCAGACAGACTTTTTAATTCCGCAATAAATGATGATACAAGCACCTGAGGAATATAACCTTTATTAACCATTTCTCCGTTGTGTTTGAAGTTTACTCCAAGTCCTTCATCATCCCCCTGAAATACTACTTCGTGAATATCTTCCAATATTGACTGTTTGAGAATGGCACGAATAATTTTTTGTATATGGTTGTCACTTAAATCCTGTAATTCCTCTTTCCAGTCATAAACGGAATCATAGCCTGTATCAATATTTCCTACGGTTACATCTGTTTTATAATATTCGTCAATTTTTTCAAGTATTACTTCTTCCGAGGACAATACAGGGTCTATTTCACACTCTGCACTTTCCATAACTTTATCAATTGCAAAAAGGTTTCTCGGGTCTGACATTGCAACTGTCAAAACTCCCTCAATTTTGAATAAAGGTATAATTTTATATCTTCTTGCATCCGAATAACTGATATATTTAAGGCATTTGCTGTCAAGCTGGTAATCTTCAAGATTAACATAAGGAGTATGCAGTTTTGATTCAAGGAATTTCATAAGTTGTTCTTCTGTAATGCTTCCCGAATCAATAAGTGCCTGACCAATATTTATATTCCTTGCGGAAGCTATTTCCTGCGCCTGTTCAACTGTTTCATAAGGAACAAGCCCTTCTCTTACAAGGTCATATTTTAATGTTTCAAGTGTTTTATTAGTGATTGCCGTCATATTTAGTCTTCTTTATCCAGATATTTTTGAACTGTTTTTAATACTTCATCCAAATCAAAAGGCTTTGTTATGTATTCATCTGCCCCTGTTTCTTCTCCGATAAGTTTGTCTTCTTCCTGAGATCTTGCGGTAACCATAAGTATCGGAATATCTTTGTATTTTTTGTCAAATTTTAAAAGGCGGCTGATTTTATAGCCGTTTATTCTCGGCATCATAACGTCAAGTATTATCAAATCAGGCATAAGCTCTTTTGCAAGTTTTAGCCCGTCTTCTCCGTTGTATGCGCAATAACATGTATAATTACAGCCTTCCAAAACAAATTTCAGACTTTCAACAATATCTTGTTCGTCATCGACTATAAGAATTTTTTTCATACCGTCAAACCTCAATATATCGCTAATCGACAATAGTATAACATGCTTTTTGATTGCGGTAAAAATTGTTACATTTGTTCTAAATTAGGTAATTATACGCAATGTTACACTAACTATTTTGGTATTTACCATATCAGTATATTTAATTGTATAAATAATATTATCTGTATAAAAATTTACAAAAAACTATCGATAATATTATTTATGTAAATAATGGTTATATTACTGTAAAATTGCGTATAAATTCCTTAAATTATCTTTCGTTATTCTCTTAGTCCGGGGTCTGAATACGAGCCTGTCAGTAATTTGTTGAAACCATATTGTGCTTTTGGCAGTGCAACCGCCAAAAGTGCGCTGCTTATCAGTACGTTTGCAATAATGTTTGTTCCTTTGACAAATTTTGCCTTTTTAGCAAATTTAGCAATATCATTCGATTTTTTTGCGCTTTCAACAAATTGTTTTAATTCGTTTCTTAAATCTCCCAATTCTTTGACATCAACATATTTTCTGGGGTCTCTTATTCCGTTTTCCAGATAAGATAATTTGCCCTGTTGTGTCGCAAATTTTGAAAAAGAACTGTTTGGTTTTGAATCTATAAAATCAAATATATCTTTTGCGCTGTCTGATTTTGGTAATTCAACTTTATTTTCTTTTATCGCATCTATGAATTCTTTATTTTCCATTATGAGAGGATCAAGATTTACATTGATGTTGAATATTTTGTTTGCGGTTTTATCAAGAAATTTTGCTATATATTTTGGAGCTACAAAGTTCAGAAACATAGAGCCTAACATTCTGAAAGCATTAACGGCAGCTTCATCTTTGTTTCTTGAAGTTGATACTCTGCCTACCGTCAATCCGCCGTCTGTTACAGCCATTTTATCTACCATTTTGAAGTTTGCAACTGTTGATACCCAATTCCCTGTAAAGCTTACTTCTTTTTTGCCCGAGATAAAGCTATCCATTATTGGTCTGCCTGTCATTGAAATGTTCTTATTTATCTCAGGTTCTGAGGCGGCTCTTTTTTCTTTAATTTTTCTGGTAAGGGCGAAATTGAGTTTTGGTAATACAAAGCCCATTACGGCTATCGGAATCATAGTCGCAGCCGCAAATTTACCTGCAGTTAATTTTTCATATATTTTTTTGTTATTTTTTATTTTTTCTAAATCTTTTACGGCTTCAGGTGCAAGTTCTCTAAATTTTTTAATATTATATTCAAGCCCTTGAAATTCTTCTTCTTTAAATAATTTGATACTTGAAGCCGGATTGAAACCTTTTTTCGATGTTATAAATTTGTCGTAAACTTTTTCCACAAGCGGAATACCACCTAACCATACTGCGGATGTTGCGTATTCATCAATAAATTTTTCTCTTGTAGCATCATTCGCTTTGGTTTTGGATTCTTTTTGATTTTCTTTTCGTGTTATGTATATTTTTGAGGGTACTTCTATTCCGCAATCTCTTAATATAAGGGGGTAAACACTTCTGTTATTCCCAATAGCGGATATTATATTTGTTATTGTCATCATTTATTCCTTTCAATTCATTAAAAAACAACTCCTTCGCTTTTATCCTGAAGAAGTTGTTTTTTTAGAATTGAATTATATTTTTTACAAGCGCAACATCAATCCTTCAACCCCTTCAGGTCTGAATGATGGATATGATGATGTCTTTGCATATAAATCATAATTTCTTCCTTTTCTTTATTTGATTATATCATGACGATAATAAATGTAAAGAGCTGATTATTTTTTGTCTGCTTTGTAAGCGTTATATTTGTTGAATAAATAATCAACTGCAACAAGTGCTAATGCTGCACCTGCAACTATTGCAGCCTGTTTTGCTATCGGTTTCTTAACTACCGGTTTAATTGTATCCTTGATGCCCTGAACTGAAACTTTGCCTGCGGCATCTTTTAGAGCTTTTGTACCCTTACCGAAAAGACTTTTTGCAGCTGATGTAAGTTTTGTCATGCTTTTTTGTGCGAATGTTTTTACAGGTTTTAGCATATTAACGAATGTTTGTTTGTTAATTTTAGATGCTTTTTTAGCAATGTCTTTACCGTATTTTACGGTTGCATATCCTGCTGCACCTGCAACCAGCGTGCCTGCAAGAACTTTGCCTGCGTTTTCTTTTTGGTATTTGTTTCCTTTTTTAGTGTATGCGGTTGAAACAAGAGGATTAAGATTTATCATTATTTTTGCCTTTCTTTTTATGCTTACGAAAGGTTTAAAACTTGTGAAAATTTTATTTGCTAGTTTGCATCGAAATTATAAAGTTTCTTTAAGTAAATTAATTTTTTCATCATCGGATACACAAAATTTGATTGTTTTTTCTTTTGATGTTTCGCCTTTTACTATTTGAATGGATGTTTTGGGAATTTTAAAGTGTTTTGACAAAAATTCGATAAGGCATTTATTGGCTTTTCCGTCTATCGGTTGAGCCGTTATTTTTATCTTTGTTTCTGTTTCGGTTTTTATAATTTCATTCTTTTTTGAGTTTGGTGAAATTTTTATTTTAAACAGGATGTCTTTTTGTGTTTGTTTCATAACTAAATTATATTTCAAAATAAAAAAACAGTGATGAAAATTTCATCACTGTTTTTTTAGTATTATTTTCAACTATTTTAATTCGTTGTTTCTGAAATCCATAGTTTTTAGCCACTGCTCTATTTCTTTTGCAATTTCATCAGGTTTCTTTGTTTCATCTGCAAGGAAAGAAGCTTTTGCTGATGCGTTTAAAAATCTATACATATAAAATTCAAAAATTTTATTAGCACTTTGGTTTTTGTTCAACACGATTATCGGAGCAACAACTTTCTTGTTAAAACGTTCCTCATTATCTCTTACAAATCTTTCTACAACAGGAGGCAGCATACCTTCCATAAACGGTGCAGCTATAAATATAACGTTGTATTTCCTGAATTCCGGTGTTTTTATATCAATTGCTGCTTTTGAAAGGTCATCTCTTTCTGTGTTTATTCTGGCGGTCAAAGCTGTTTTATCTTTCGGGTAAGGAACGGCAGCTTTAATTTCTATCATTTCTCCACCAACAGTATTGTGTAAAGATTCTACAACAGATTTTGTTTTATCTCCGTCGGAATAATAAAGTATAAGTATATTTTGTTCCGCAATTTTTTCAATCCCAGGCTGAACAATCCTGTTTTGATATTTTTGGTATGCAAACAGACCTAATCGCAGTGCAATAATCAGAACAACTATAATTGCAATTAATGTACCAATTTTTTTCATAAGCTCTCCTTTGTTATTTTTTTACTTATTCTACAACATTTTCAAATAAAAATCAAAGAAAATATATTCTTTAAAAATATGGGAGGGCGGATTTTTAAAATTTACTATTGTTTTAGTTTATTTTTATGACAACTATTTTAGGTATAAAAATTGATAACAGAGATTCTCTTAAATTCCAACAGATTTTGACAAATCATGGCTGCGAAATCCGCACAAGACTCGGTATCCATCCCACAGGAGAGTACGGCTGCATAAATTACGGAATAATAATGATTGATGTTGTTTCTAATGTGAATGAAATTTATGATGCTTTGTCAGAATTTTGGGAGGTTCAGGTGATGAAATTTTAATTATTGTAAAATTTAGCTTTTTTCATTGGCATAAAAATTTTTGATGTGTTTTCATATTGAAAAAGGTAAATTTTATGGTAAGTGTTCAACCTGTTTCGGGGGTAAAGACAAGTATTTTTTATATAAACGATTTCCATGGCAAATCTTTGAATATGGAACGTGCAATGTCCGCATCAAATTCGTTTGATGTTGTTAATAATGACAAGTCCGATACCGATACCCTGAAACTTTCATCGGGCGATATTATGGTTGGAGAAGATATAAATATAAATAAGGCGGCAGTACTGTTTCAAAATTTCATCGGTATAAATGCAAGTGCAGTCGGTAATCATGAGCATGATATCCAGTGGAATGCCGATAAAGTTTTAAAATATGTAAAATATAATTTACTTTCAAATAATGTCAAAATAAATCCTCGCAATCCTTGGAGCGGTTATACAAAAGCATCAGTAATAATTGAAAAGAATGGTCACAAATATGGTATTATCGGATCGACTCCGATTGATTTATATACAAGAACAAAACTCGGACCGTTGCACAGAGATATAACCGTTGATAATGCACAGGAAACAATCAAAGATATTCAACTTGAGGCGGACAATTTGAAAGCGCAGGGTGTGGATAAAATTATACTGTTGTCGCATTTAGGTAACAAATTTGAAAAAGTTATTGCGACTCAAACGTCAGGAATAGATGTAATTCTTGGCGGTCATTCTCATGATTTAATTTTTGATGTTAAATTGGGAGAAAATCTTTTTTATAATAAAGACGGTGAGCCTGTAATAATTACTCAGGCAGGAAAAGATGGTAAGAATTTCGGAATTTTAAATCTTGAATTTGACAACAGAGGCGTTATTAAAAAAGTTCAGAATAATATCGGATATACAAAAGATTTCAGAAGAAATATGCCCGTTAAATATATTTTTGACAAGTTGTTTGCTAATAACAAAGTTTACGGTGTAATAAATTCCGCCCCGTCTGAGCCGCAAAAATATCTGATTTCTCCAAATCCGCACGGATATTTTATAGCCGATTGTATGAACAAAGATTTAGGAACTGATATTTCGCTTATACAGGCTGCGAATATAAGAGGTTATTTTGAAAAAGGCGAAGCAGATAAACGTGTAATATCTGATATTTTGCCGTTTAAAAATGAGCTGTATATAATGAATTACAGCGAAAAAGATATTGTTGATGCCCTGAAATTTGCAGCAAAACTGTCATTCAATTCAAGTGCGAATAAACCCGGAATATTTTATGTCTCAGGACTGAAATATTCTCTAAGTTCAAACGGAGATTTGTTGTCTTTGGCTTTTGTTGATAAGAAAGGAAAAGAATCTCCTGTTGATATAAATAACCCGAGAGTTGATAAATTTTATACAACGGCAATAAATGATTACTGTGCGCAGGGAAATGATGATTTCTCGATGCTGAACAGACCAGAAAGACTTATTCGGAAAACAGGCATTGATTCTGCAGTATGTGTAGAAAATGAATTGCTGAAAATGAAGAAGCCTGTTGATATAACAGATGACGGGCGAATTAGTATTATATAATTTTTTCTTTTGATATTTTTGTGTAGCCTTTAAATAAAGCAAGATTCAGTAATTGCTGAATATATCCGCCTGAACAAAGGCAGATTAAAATTAGTATAAGCTGAACATTTCTGCCGCCCGCAAGCTCTGTCTGTTTTAATATAAATCCGAAAAATACAAAATTTAAAAGAGTTAATAATATATATACAAATGTATAACTCAATGTAATATTAAAAGTTTTTCCAAATATATTAAACAAAAATTTTGGACTGATATATTTCATTCTGTAATCAAAGTCTTTTGCAAAAGTTACAAAAATCAGATGAACAAAAGGTATCAGCAAAATCAAAAATATAAGATAAATATTAGTTATATCTGTCGGTATTCCTATGTTTAAAAAACCTGACAGAAAAGACGGAATTGTTGCCAGCACAAGAATATATGCACTCCAGACAAGTGCAATCGGAAGTATTGACACAAAAGCCGTAAAACAATTCATTGATAATGTCGGCAGATTAGAATTTACATCTTTGTGCAGAGAGTTTACATATCTGTAATAATAACCCGTAAAAAAAATTGAAACCGTCATTGCAATAAGTGCATATATGATTATTTCACCGTTTGACGGGACTGCAAATACCGAATATAATGAATACCCTAAAAACAACGACAAAACACCGTTAAGAGCTACTACAAGTATTCCTGTCAGTGCAAAAATCCCAACCTGAGTTATAAGATTGTCGCAGCCTCTAAAAAGTGACAAAATGTTTTTAAAAATATTCATTCTCTCTCCTGTGATAAATATATTATATCAGTCTGATAAAGAATTGCAATTTTTATAAAATCAGGCTTTAATGTTGGCATTTCTTGTATAGCAAATTGCAATCGCAATAGAATCCGTTGTATCGTCAAGCTTTGGCAAAGTATCGGTATTGAGAGAAATTTTTACCATCTGTTCGACTTCTTTTTTTGTAGCCCTGCCATAGCCTGTAAGGATTTGTTTTACTTCAATCGGGGTAAATTCATAAACGGGAATATTATGTATTGCAAGAGTCGTTAAAATGACCCCTCTTGCATGCGCTACCGGCATGACTGTTGTGTAGTTTCGGAAGAAAAAAAGTTTTTCGATAGAACATACATCCGGATTGTATTTCTCAATAATAGCATTCATATCATTAAAAATTTCCAACAGACGTTGCGGTTCTTTTTTCTCCTTTGGTGTTTGGATTGAACCTGAATGTTCAAGTATTATATTTTTGCCGTCATAATCCAGAATACAATATCCGACTATTGCCATCCCGGGATCTATTCCTAAAATTTTCATAAAACAATTATAATAAAAAACCGAGGATATTGAAATAACCTTATAAAAAAATAGATAATTATATAAAAAGTTACAGTTACAAAAAATATTCTATTTTATAATATTGTGTTAGAATACAAAAAAGAGGAGATTATCTATGACACAAACAGCAGTAAACAGTGTAAAATTTGATCCGGGATATGCACAGCATACAACAATTTTATCAATAAATGTCGAATATATTTATGCAAAAATAAATTCTTTTAAAAATCTCGGGCAAAGAAAATTTCAGTTTAAAATGAATTATTCCCAATTAAAAAGAATGGCTGACAATAATGTCGGTTTTTGTCTTGGCTGTATTCTTTGGGCAGTTTATATAAAATCACTTGCAGATGCCAAAATTGAGGGAAATCCTTGTCTTGGGGATACTTTTAATGCGGAAGAAGCAGTAGAAGAAATCGATTATTCGGTTGCTTTCTTTGACAGACTGAAAAAAGATGCAAAATATTATCTCGGTCAGGATTATGAAGTAAATCCGTTATACATGACTATATTGGATTTATACAGAGAATTTTTGTTAAAAAATTCAAGCTTTGTTAGTACAAAAACTACAAACGACTTAATTCTTCCCGATAAAATCAAAATTCCGGATGAAAATAACTTAAAAGCAATAAAATCAAAGATTGATGAAGTTATAAAATCAGGGAATTTGCTTGATTTAACAGAAGTTTTCGGGCTTGTTTACGAGGGATAATGACTGATTTACGAACAAAATTGTATCAGATGTTTATTCTTGGCTTGAGTGGAGATAATTATAATTCTGTCCTTAAGCAGGGTTTAGGCGGGATTATATTTTTTACGGATGATATTTATTCCGAAAAACAGTTTAAAAATCTTATATCAAGCATAAAATCAGCAGCGAAAATTCCCCCGTTTTTGTCAATAGACCAAGAAGGCGGCAGAGTTGAAAGAACCGAGAATATTCATGAAGGGAAAAAATATTTGTCCGCAAAATTTGCCTGTGAAAAAGGGGAGGACTTTTTGACGGCACAAACACAGGATATTGCAAAGGAATTAAAATCTTACGGTATAAATCTTAATTTTGCCCCTTGTATTGATGTCAATACAAACCCTGATAACCCCATAATCGGAGAACGCAGTTTTTCTTCAGATGCGGATAAAGTTATTGAATGCGAAAAAATAGTATCGGATATTTACAAAAAAAACGGTATAATTCCTTGTGTAAAACATTTCCCCGGACATGGAGATGCTGATAAAGACAGTCACCTTACACTGCCGTTTATAGATTTGTCGTTGAAAGAAATGGAAAAGGTTCACATAAAACCGTTTAAATACGCAATAAAAAACGGTGTTCCTATGGTAATGGCGGCGCATCTTTATTGCAGTTGTTTTGAAAACACACCGATACCGACATCACTTAGCAAAAACGCTCTGGAGTATTTACGCAATAATCTCGGATTTGAAGGGGTTGTGATAAGTGATGATATGGTTATGAAAGGAGTAAGTGCTTTTGGCAAAATTCAGGCATGCCTTATGGGGATAAATGCGGGGATAAATCTTTTCATTTATCGCAACAGTGATGATGAAACAATTAATATGATTGAAAGTATTTACGATATTGCAAAAAATGATAAAAGTCTTATTGAAAAGATAGAATATTCTTATGAAAAAATAACCGATTTGAAAAAAGAATATATTTTTGATAATATTTGAGAATTAAATCAGAAGTAGAGCAAATTTATTTTGCTGTTAAATAGGGAGATATAAATATGGATTTAATGAAAGGTAAAAAAGGTTTAATTTTCGGAGTAAGTAATACTCACGGTATCGCTTACGGTATTGCAAAACAAATTCACGATGCAGGCGGGGAAATAGCATTTACTTATGCAAATGAAGCTATGGAAAAACGTGTAAGACCGATAGCTGAGGATTTTGGTGCAAAAATCATTATGGAATGCGACGTAACAAAAGAAGAAGACGTCAAAAAAGTGTTTGACGAATGCGAAAAAGTTTACGGCAAACTTGATTTTGTTGTTCATGCCGTTGCATTTGCAAACAAGGAGGATTTAACCGGAAGATTTATTGATACTTCAAAAGCAGGTTGGGACTTGGCATTGGGTATCAGTGCATATTCTCTTGTTACTGTTTGCAAATACGCTGAAAACGTAATGAATGAAGGCGGTTCTATATTTGCAATGACTTACCTTGGTTCAATACTTTCTGTTCCGGGGTATAACGTAATGGGTGTTGCAAAAGCCGCTTTGGAATCCTCTATGAGATTTTTGTCAGTTGATTTGGGCAAAAAAGGTGTTCGTGTAAACTGCCTTTCTGCCGGTCCAGTTAAAACTCTTGCTGCAATGGGTATCGGGGGTTTTTCAAAAATGCTGAAAGCTGCTGTTGCAAGAGCACCTTTAGGAAGAAATGTTGCATTGGAAGATGTAGGTAAAGCAGGATTGTTCTTGGCTTCAGACTTATCTTCAGGCATGACGGGAGAAGTTATTTATGCTGACTGCGGATGCCACAGTGCTTATGCTTCGGCTCAGGAAATGGATATTTTATCCGATAATTTGGAATTATAATTTTTAAAATATAATTATGCGGAGTAAGAAAAATTCTTACTCCGTTTTCTTGTTTTAAAATGCGAAAAAAGAATTATTTACTTATGAAATTTATCTTGATATAATGTATTTTAATCACACATGGAGTTTATGACTCTTATAGTTTAAAAGAAAGGATATATTATCATGGAAAAATGGGTATGCAGTGTATGCGGTTATGAGTATGATCCGGCAGAAAATGACGGGATCGCATTTGAAGATTTGCCGTCAGATTGGGTTTGCCCTCTGTGCGGAGTCGGAAAAGACCAATTTGAACAAGCGTAATACAAAAAGACAGAGAAAATTTATTCTCTGTCTTTTTTTTATTTTTTATATATAATTGTTTTATGAATAGTGTTATTGAAAGAATTAGGGGAACAGTTACCGTTTCGGTTCAGGCAATGCCTTATGAACCTTTGTATCAGGAAAAATGTATGGTTGCAATGATGAAAAGTGTTGTAAATGGCGGTGCAGGTGCTTTGAGAGTTGCAGGGGTTCGAGATATAAAAAATGCAAAACAACTGTTTAGCATACCTGTTATCGGAATAACAAAACCGGACAAAATTCCCGATAATTACAAAGAAATCGTTTATATAACCCCGACAATAAAAGATGTTCTTGATGTAATTCATGCAGGAGCGGATATTGTTGCTTTCGACGGAACACAAAGAAAACGCCCGCATAACGAAAAAATAAAAGATTTAATAAAATATATTCATATAAATAAAAGAGTTGCAATGGCGGATATAAGTACACTTGATGAAGGTATAAAAGCACAGGAAGCGGGTGCGGATATTTTATCTACAACTCTTGCGGGTTATACTCTTGAATCTGCTTCTTCTCCGCCAAAGACGCCTGATTTTGATTTATTGGAGGAGCTTGTAAACCATACGGATTTACCTGTTATACTTGAAGGCAGAATATGGGAACCAGAGCAGGTAAACAGAGCCTTTGAAATTGGGGCACATTCCGTTGTAATAGGTTCTGCGATTACAAGACCGCAGTTAATAACAAAAAGATTTGTATTTAGAGGGGATAAGTAAATGAAAATTTTTCCGTTAAAACCTATGTCTAATTATGACAGATTTCAAAACCTTATGAATATTCTTGAACATAACAGGAATGTGCAGACATGTTGCGCAGAAAATGCAAGTAAGTACGGAATTGCTTTGAAAGTTGAACCGGCAAAACGTTCGTTGTGGGATGGTATTATAGACAGGGTTAAACCCGCAGCATCTGAATTCGTAGCAAAAATAAAGGATTATCATGGAAAGAAAAGCTCTGGCGTTTGATATAGGCGGCACAAAAATATACAATGCAATAATAAATGAACGGGGAGAAATTATTTCAGAGATTGAAAAAAATCCTACCCCCAAGACTTTTGATGAGATTAAAACACTCTTTGAAAATATTATAAATAAATATGAAAAAGATGTAGATGTTATTGCTTTTTCGACATGCGGAGCCGTCAATAACGAAAATTCAAAAATTCTCGGTTCAACAGGAAATATTGCTCAGGGGTATCCTCAGATGCCGTTTAAGGAGTTGTCAAAAAAGCCTGTGTTCGTTGAAAATGATGCAAATTGCGCAGCATGGGCAGAGCATGTAATAGGAGCTTCAAAAGGTTATAAAAATTCTGTAATGCTGACTCTTGGAACAGGAGTCGGGGGCGGAATTATAATTAATGACACGCTTTTGAAAGGTCAAAACGGAGCTGCGGGAGAAATGCACTTTAAGATGTTTTGTGACAAGCGCAGAAAATGCACCTGCGGTTCTTGGGATTGTTTTGAAATATACGCTTCAGGTAAAGGATTAAAGCTTACGGCGGAAGAAATTTCGCACAATCCTGACATTACAACTTATGATGTCATTGGTGGCGTAAAGTCGGGCAATACGCTTATGCTTGAAATCTTTAACAAGTGGCAGGATTATATAATTGCGGGTGTAGTCGGTTTAGGGAATATTTTTGATCCTGATTGTGTTGTTTTTTCAGGTTCTTTGTCAGAATTTATTGACACAGAAAGAATTGAAAAAGATGCCAATGCAGAAATTATTACAACACCGCTCAAGGTCTTCAGAGCAAAAGCCGGAAATTATTCAGGCATGATAGGTGCGGCACTTCTTGCGTTTGAAAAAGAGGTAGTGTAATGGGAAAATCAAAATCAAGAATTTTGAGAAAGGGTATAAATAATCAGATTCCCAAAATGAGCAGACAGGAAGCTGTTGAAAAATCTGTCGAAAATCTGAAAAAATCAGATATAATTGAAGCAAGCCGTCTGATTACATTCTTCGGGCTAAGTGCAGAAGAAATACTTGAAGGAGGAGCCGATTACGAGTCGGTTGTTGCGATAAAAGATATTTTTGAATTATGATGACACTAACTGAAAAAATTAAATTTTGGTATGCAAATTCAAGACCCTATTCTATTCCGATAACTTTTTTAAGTTGGCTGGTAATATTCTGTTATTCTCTTAAACATGGAGGAAACATTCTCTGTGGACTTATCGCTCTGGTCGGAGTATCGCTTGTGCATCTTGCAACAAATTTATCGGATGATTATTTTGATTTTAAAAGATTACAGTGTGACAGAAAATATCTTGACAATTCAAAAGAAATAAAATGCCGTTATTTGCGCAGTGGTCAGGCTACGATAGATGATTTAAGGAATGTAATTCTTTTGATGCTTTTTGTAGCAGGGCTTTGCGGCGGTATTTTATTCTCCCTGTCGGGATGGCAGGTTATATTGTTTGCTTTGGCGGTTTTGCCTATCGCATTGTTTTATTCAAAATTGTCATCTTTCGGTTTTGGGGATTTAGCCGTTATTTTGGCTTACGGCCCTTTGATGTTTGAAGGTGTTTATTTTGTTATGACAAAACAGGTTTCTTGGGAAGTTCTTGTTTTATCAATAGCCTGCTCAATGTTTGTTAATACCATATTGTACGCCCACATGCTTATGGATTATGATGAGGATGTACTGTCAGGCAAAACAACTCTATGTACTATTTGTTCTTCTAAAGATAAAGCCTTGAAAGTTATATTGTTCTTCTATTTAGCGGGATATGTTTCAATAATATTTTTTAGCATTATGACAGGTAATTTATTCTATCTTTTAACAATTTTGACGCTTCCGCTTGTGTTTGATTTATACAATTTGCTTAAATACTACAACAAAGACAAAACTTCCTTCCCTGCCATAAAACTTTGGTATTATCCTCTTGATAATTGGAAAGTTGTTTCAAAAACGGTTAATGCCTCGTTTTTTGTAAGATTTATGTTTTGCAGAAACATATCAACATGGTTTATGCTTATTGTTTGTTTTGCTACTCTTTTCAAATATTAAGTTTTGTTAAAATAATACAATACCTGAAACCCTTTAAAACTGTGCATTACGAAAATTAGTATATATTTCTTATATAAATTTTAGCACTTTTTTATATCAAAAATTGTTTATTAATATATAGACAACAGTATACATTTGAAAAGGAGAATATATGGCGAGAGTATTGATTTCTATGCCTGAAGAATTCTTGAACAGAATTGATCAGGTTGCAACGGGCGAAAATCGTTCCAGAAGTGAATTGATTAGAGAAGCATTGAGAACTTACATTTACAAACAGAAAATTAAAGAATCCACAAATTCATTGAAGAATGCGGATTTGTTGGAAAGTTTGTTGGGATAATCAATAGGCAAGGAAAAAGAAAGCGTTAAAGAACGTATCAGATTTGGGAACATATTATAAAAGCCTCCGAGTTTCGGGGGCTTTTATATTAAATATTATGGAAACTTTTATACAATTAACTTATTTATATTAATTGATTTTTATATATCCTTATGATATCCTCATTTCGTAAGGAGAAAATAAATGGATGTAAAACCGATATCAAGTACAAACAGTAATCCGTCATTTAACGGTTTTTTAAATAAAAGTGTTGTTAAATATGTAAATGCGGCAGTAAAAAATCAGTGCGATTTTTATGTAAAATCCGCAAATGAAGCAAAAGAAAAAGTCGATACGGAAAAATTGACGGAAGTTCGGGATTTGGGAGCAAAAGTATTAAGTAAACTTGCAAAATTTATGTCTAAAACGCATTCCAAAACCGAATTGGTTTTTGATAACTTAAGCTCATCTGTTTATCCGGAATTAAGAAATCCTGTTACATCGTCAAAGATTTCTATAATAGGCACTAATAAAAATTCCCATTTTTATTCAGGAAGTATATTTTTAAAAAACAGTTCAATTTATATGGATTTTAAACCTGCAGCTAAAAGCGATAAAAATGATTTAATAAAGCTGTATAATGTTGCGGATGAATTAGGTAATATAAATCCGAAATCAGTAGACAGGACTTTTTTATTGAATGCTGATATTCGGTTAAAATCTTATACAGAAAAATATGGAGCAACTGTTATCGGGACTTTCAGAGCAAAGAGTAAGGCGAAAAAAATTGACAAATATGCTAAAGAAATCGGAGAAGAACAGGTTGAGCGTATAAGAGTAAATGAATATCTGAAAAGTGCTATTGAACAAAAACAAAGAGAAACAGAAAATGCACAGGCACTGAAAGATATTGAAAAGTGGAACAAAGAAACAGCCAAAAGTATATTAAAAAAAGAGAGTTAGAATAAAATAATTTATAAAATCTCTTGACAGTACGATTTCTTATCTAATATTATTAATATTGGTAATATTAGGAGAGAAAATTATGAGTATATTGGAAACTACTGTATTAGAGAGTATTAATTCGCCGCAGGATTTAAAGAATTTGTCTTTTGAACAGATGGAAATTCTTGCAGGTGAAATAAGACAAGGGATTTTAAACAGAGTAAACACAATAGGCGGACATTTAGGACCTGATTTGGGCATTGTCGAAGCAACAATTGCCTTGCATTATGTTTTTAATTCTCCTGTCGATAAGTTTATTTTTGATGTTTCTCATCAGTGCTATCCGCATAAAATGCTTACAGGCAGAAAACAGGGATTTACAAATCCGCTTGAGCATCCTGAAATTTCGGGATATTCCAACCAACATGAAAGTGAACACGACCATTTTATGATTGGTCATACTTCTACTTCAATAAGCCTTGCAACAGGAGTTGCAAAATCAAGAGATTTGAAAGGTGAAAATTATAATGTAATCGCTCTTATCGGAGATGGCTCATTATCAGGCGGGGAGGCGTTTGAAGGATTTAATAACGCTTCCGTTTTAAACTCGAATTTTATTGCTGTCATAAACGATAATGAAATGTCTATTGCTGAAAATCAGGGCGGACTTTATAAAAATCTTAAAGAGTTAAGAGACTCAAACGGTCAATTTACTAACAACTGGTTCAGAGCTTTCGGGTTTGATTATTATTACGTTGAAGAAGGTAATAATATCGCAAAACTGATTGATGTATTCCAAAAAGTTAAAGATATAAATCATCCCGTTGTGGTTCATATTCATACCCTAAAAGGGAAAGGTTACGAACGTGCCGAACAAAATAAAGAATGGGGACACTGGTCAGTTCCGGGATTTTTGAACGAAACTCCGTCTGATGGACATGTTGTGTACCCTGAAAGTTATGAAACAATAACAAAAGATTATATTCTCAATAAAGTTAAGGAAGATTCTTCGGTTATTGCCGTAAATGCTGCGACTCCGGGGGTATTTTGGTGGAACAGCGAATTTAGAAACAAATTAGGAAAAAATTATACTGATGTCGGAATTGCAGAACAACACGCAGTCGGGTACACATCAGGGTTGGCTGCAAACGGTGCAAAACCGATTTTTGCAGTTATGACATCATTTATCCAAAGAGCTTATGACCAGCTATCTCAGGATTTGGCTTTGAATAATTCTCCTGCTACTATTCTTGTATATTGGGGCGGAATTTCAAGTGCGGATTGTACGCATTTGGGATTGTTTGATATTCCGTTAATCATGAACATCCCAAATATTGTTTATCTTGCTCCAACATGCAAAGAAGAATACTTGAAAATGCTTGACTGGTCGGTTGAACAAAACGAACATCCTGTTGCAATAAGAGTACCGACCTGGAATTATGTTTCAAGCGGAGTTGAAGATAACACGGATTATTCTGTTTTGAATAAATATTCCGTTGTTGAAAAAGGCTCTAAAGTCGGGATACTTGCGCTTGGAGATTTCTTTGAACTCGGGAAATCAGTAAAACAAGAGCTTAAATCAAAATTAAATATTGATGCAACTTTAATTAATCCTAAATTTATAACAGGACTTGATGAAGAATTGCTAAACAGCCTAAAATCTGACCATAGCGTTGTTATTACACTTGAAAACGGCACTTTAGACGGTGGCTTTGGAGAAAAAATATCAAGATTTTACGGAAATTCGGCAATGAAAGTCTTAAACTACGGAGCATTAAAAGAGTTTAACGACAGAGTTCCTATGGACGAGTTGTTATCAAGATATCATTTGACAAAAGAGCTTATATGCGAGGATATCTCAAAATTAAATATATAAAACGCAAAGGCGGGAGCTTATTCCCGCCTTTTTTATTGCGAAATTATACTTAATACATTATAATGTATAATATAGCGAGGTTGTTTATGAAAAAGATATTAGCTGCGTTTTTATTTTCTCTTATTTTTGTTTATCCTGTTTATTCTGCAACGGTAGAAAAACAAAGTAAGAACAAGGTTGTGGATTATCAGAGCGTAAGACCGAATAAAAGTCCTACGGGTATCACGATTAAAGACGAATATATTTTCAAAGTAAAAACATACAATGACGGAAGTGAATCTTTTAATAAGCTTGAAAAAGATTTTCAGGCTAAAATTCCGTTCTGCAATTTCGAGTATGCTATTCGCTGCAGTGAAAATACTTTTACTATTGTAAGCTGGAATTGTTATTCCGTAGACGGGAAATCCGTAACAAAAGGTGAATTGCCATCAAGACAGTACAATAATAAAGACTACAAATGGCAGGAAATCGGAGTAGGCTCTCACGGAGCAACATGGGCAAGACATATTTGCACTGCGAAAAAATAATTTATTAAGTTTTTTATACATTTTTAGTGCGTTTTTGCGGTCATTATTGACATCTTAGGCTGTATTTGTTACAATAGTAGCAAAGGTGAAATGTGTATGTTTAACGGTGGTCTTACAAAACAAGAGTTGATAAACAGGAATTATAATCATATTTATGCTCACGAAGCAGCTCACAAGGCTGCGGGCGGTCAGTATGCGGGTGCTATTTCAATTGAACGCAATTCTGACGGGATTCCTGTAAGCGGACATGTACCTATTCAGATGCCTGTTTTGGATGAAAAAAATCCTCAAAAAACAATCAATCACGCAAATACTGTTATCAATGCGGCACTTGCACCGTCCGATCCGTCGGGTCAGGATTACAAAGTTGCAGCTTCTGCCGAGAAAGTCAAAATGCGTGCGCAGGCAATCAAAGATAAAAAGACGGGGAATAAGCTTGATATTCAGGCATAATGTTTTTTGTTTTTACTGCTTAATATAATATTACAAAAAGTTCATCAAATATGTCATAAAAATTTTTTATAATATAATGTATTATATAATATATTATGTTATGCAGGAGGCCCAATGGAAAATATAATATCAAGTTATGAAAACTCTAATCGTCCTAATATCAATCCGACAAGAATTAAGGTCGCAGGTGTTGGCGGCGGCGGCGGAAATGCCGTAAATCGTATGATGCAGGCAAAACTTGCAGGTGTTGAATTTTGGTTAATGAATACCGATTTGCAGGTTTTAAGTTGCAGTGATGTCCCTCATAAGTTACAGTTAGGGATAGAAACTACAAACGGTCTTGGTTCAGGCGGAGATCCGATAGTCGGGGAAAAAGCCGCTTTAGAGGTTAAAGAACAGATTACCAGAGCTTTGGATAATACTGATATGTTGTTTATAACAGCAGGTATGGGCGGCGGAACAGGTACGGGGGCTGCTCCTGTTGTTGCACAAATTGCTCAGGATTTGGGTATTCTTACAATCGCATTTGTTACAAAACCTTTCTTCTGGGAAGGCAAAAAGAGAATGGCTCAGGCTGAAGCAGGTATTGAAAAACTGAAACAATATGTTGATGCTATTCTTGTTGTTCCAAACGACAAACTCTTGCAGGTTGTAGAAAGACAAATCGGTGTAAGAGAAGCTTTCTGTGTTACTGACGAAGTATTATACAGAGGTATTCAGGGCTTGTCTGACATAATTACAATTCCGGGAATGATAAATATTGACTTTGCGGATGTAAGAAAAGTTGTTAAAAATTCAGGTACGGCATTGATGGGTATTGGTAAAGCTCAGGGCGAAGGCAGAGCTATAAAAGCTGCTGAAATGGCTATTAATTCTCAGCTTTTGGAATCATCTATTGATGGTGCGGGCGGTATCATTGTTAATATTACAGGAAGTTCAAATATGACATTGTATGAAATAAATGATGCTACAAATGTTATCAATAATGTTGTGAAAGATGATGCGGACGTAATTATAGGTACTGCAATAAATGAATCAATGCAAAATGAAATTCAGATTACCGTAATTGCAACAGGTTTTGCTGAAAAAACATCAAGAGGTGCCTTGCAGATGTCTGCGGCTGAATATTTCAGCGGTAAAACTCCTGTCGGTGCAGGTGTAGGAGCTTCCGTATCGGCTGAAACTCCAAAATTTGAGTTTCCTCAGATGAATTTGGATGTTCCGGATTTTCTAAAAAAAGATTAGAATTTGGAAATAATTAAATAAAATAATGGCACATCAAAAGATGTGCCTTTTTTATCGCTAGGAAATAGTTTGGCAAATTTTATAATTCTGTTTAGAGTATAATCGCCTGAGTTTTTGCTATTGCAGAGAAGATATCCGCAATATTATTCAGGATTTTTTTTAGAAATGACAACTGCATTTGATAGTGCTATACCTCCGGGTTGATGCGGGTTATTTACAATAGCCCCGTTTACATACATTACGGTAGAACCTCCACCGTCTAAATTTATTGCATTTATACATCCTATTGATTTCATAAATCCTGCAAGTTCGTGGAGAGTCAAGCCTATTGAGCTTCCTTCTCTGCCGTCTACTGCAACAAGGATAAGATCATTTTCTTTAGTGTAACCTATTGCAGTTCTCGGATTGCGCCCTGTTATTGATAACAGTTTTTCTTCAGATGCGTCTATATACACATTTCCGTTTTTTACCAAATACGGACCGCCGCTTATTATATGTTTGACTCCTTCCCATTTTGGATTTATTCCTAAATCTATGCTTACTTCCTCGGCTCCAAAAAGTGCCGAAAGTTTTTCTTTCGGTCCGACTATAACATAACCGTTTTCAGGAATAGAAAGGGGATTGGCGGAAGCTGCCATAATTTTGTCTTCAACTATCTGAAGCTGAACACCTCCTTGCGGTGAAGCGGGTGCATATTTCCCCCAATCCCTTGTATATGCTAATATGTATGAGGATAACATTCTCGGTTGATTTATATTATCAATCTTTATTTCGGTATTATTTCCCGTAATTTTTCCGTTAAATTCCACTCTGCTGACATCATATCCGTCATCAAAAATCCCAAGAGCAACTCTGTTAAAAATCGGACCTGTGTAAATCTTTCCGTTTATCATAAGTGTTCCAAGCGGTATACCTGATTGCGGTTTAAAAAATCCACCGTTTATCCCGACAATGGAGTTTGTTCTACCTGTAATTGTTCGCAGAGTTGATTTATGTGCAAGTGAGTATGATGAAGCCATTGCGGGCATAATTTCATAATCCTGAGCCACTCTTTGATTAACTTCTACAACATTTATTCGTACAGGTCTGCCTGCGTAATATCTCACCATTCTGATATGTTTTATTCCCGAAGCAACATCATTTACCCTTAGCCCCGAATATTTCAGCCTGATGCGCTGGTCAAATTGTTCTTTCCTTAAATCGGGGTTAAATTCGGCTTTGAGCATTTCTCCCGTTTTATACAATGTCGGCGCAGAAATAACTGTGTTTGCGATTAAATCGTTCGCATACATTGGCGGAAGAAATACGAAATGCGACAGAACAAGCGACAGTAAAAGCAAAACTGCCAGCAAAAATTCTCCTGCTCTGTAATGTACCTCAAATTGGCTCTGTTTGATAATAGTATCCATAATGGCACCTGTGTTGTAAGAGTAACCGGATACCTTTTTTATTAAAGAGTGGTGTGGGGCATAACACTCATCGGAAACCTATGAGGGCAAATAGGGAGTTCCTACTACTATTGTAACATATTTTAACATGCTTCTCAATAGTCCGTAACCCTTATTATGAAATAATTTTACAAAACTAAATAGTGGTAAACGTACACTATTAAAGGGATTGTGGTATTATATACACTTAATTGCCAAATATATCTTAATTTTAATAAATAGTTCCAAAGGGCAATATAAATTTTATGGTTTGTGGTATAATAAGATTGCCGTGCTCCATGGGGTGTTGCGAACTCTCGACCCGAAGCTTATGCGGGGTGCAGAGCCTGTTGTGAGGGCTTTAGGGGTGCGAATGAATTTAATATAATCGTTGATATCAGCCGTTGTGGCGGCGTAAAATTTCGAACCGTGTCAGGGGGGAAACTCAGCAGCACTAAGAAAAGCTTTGCGGGTGTCATAATTGCTGAAGTAGAAAGTATTATCGGATTTCGTATTTTTAAATTTCGATAGACAGTGGCACGGCTTTTATTTTATCCGTTTAAAAAGATAAAATACGGTTGTTAAATTATGTTTTAAGGAGTTTACAATGACAAAACGTTTGGAATTTTACAAATGTGAAATTTGCGGTAATTTGGTTCAGGTTATGAATGCAGGCGAAGGTGAACTTGTCTGCTGCTCAAAGCCGATGGTATTATTAAACGCTCAAACAAAAGATGAAGAAAAACAGGAAAAACATGTGCCTGTTTTCTTAAACGGCGTAAAAATTCAAGTCGGCTCGATTCCTCATCCTATGATTGAAGAACATCATATCGAATTTATAGAATGTTATACTCAGGACCAAAAGAACGTAAAAATACGTTTTCTTGATTTGAGTGATGAGCCTGCGATGGTTATAAATACTAACGATAATTATAACGGAGCTGTGGAATTTTGCAATCTTCACGGATTATGGCAGAGTAATAAAGATGAATAAAAAGAAAGGGGATTTTATCCCCTTTTAATACAGTTGTGGTTATAATGAAATTTGTTAGCTTATCCTAACATTATTTTTGATTTTCCTGTTTATTATTACGATAACCTATACCTGCCCGATATCCTGAAACAGAGTACAATACCGGAAGCGACGGTTCTATCCATTTCAAACCCGAAAGAAGTGAAACCGTTGCAATATCATCAGTATGCAGGCTCAAATCCAGTAATTCAGGGGTTCTTATATCCTTTTTATTATCTTTTGAAATAAGCGGATTGATAACTTTTTGACCGATATAATTCGCAATTACGCTTCCACCTATAACACCCGTTGCCAAAATTCCTCCAATCATTCCTACGCATCTTGCGCCTTTTGATTTTATATTCATTTTTTCTAATGCTCCGAGAGCAACTCCTGCACCGATATTACACAGAAAAATATTTGCGAGGTATTGATAAATGCCTTCTTTTAACTTGTTCGGTACTCTGTCTTTCCAGTTTTTTTCCGTTATTTTATCCCCGATAACTCCGCCTGCTATTCCGCCCGCAACGGGTACTGCGCCATAAACAGACAGCCAGCCTATTTCTTTAAATATATCTTTAGCATTTATGTTATCTGGCGGCGGAATGAGTTGGTTTGCGATTTGAGAATGTTTTTTATTGCTGAAAAGTACTGCAACTTCATGTAATGAAAGGACCTTGGACTTTGCTTTTTGAAGTATTTTTTCTGTTTTTTCTTCAACTTTATTAGTTTTTAAGTATTCATCAACAATTTTTGTATTATCCTTTATTAATTGGGAAACCTTGCGGGTTGGAGTTCGTTTTGTTATAAAAGATGCTATTTTTGGAGCATTTACTGCTGAAATCGCCGTGGCAAGAAGGGTTGCGGTAATCTTTATCCCTTTACTTTTTCTTCCGTCTTTTGGGGATTTATGAATTTCGTGCGCAAAAATCATACCTGAACTTATCGCAAGCATTGAGGGTACGTTTTTATTTATTTTTGCCGTTAATAATGGCTGATCAAGATATTTTCCTATTGCTGATATAAGGGGCATTATTTTTCACTTTCTTCTATGTATATGTCTAATATTTTTTTATGGTTTTGAAAAAATTTTGTCAGTTTTTTCATTTTATCCAAAATATTTTCGGATATGATATGTTCTATCTTGCAGGCATTTTCTCCTGCCTCTTCGGAATTTATATCAAGTACGGATTCAAAAAAGTTTTTAAGAATATTGTGTTTTTCATAAACCTTTTGAGCCTCGGTTTTTCCTTCTTGTGTAAGGGTTATAGTTTGATAACTGCTGTATGTTATTAGTTTTTTATTCACAAGCTTTGATAATGCTTCTGATACAGATGCTCTTGAAATATTGAGCTTTCTTGCAAGCTCTGCACCTTTTAGCGGTTCATTGCTCAATTCGGCAGTATAGATGGCTTCTATATAGTCTTCTAAGCCTGATGACAGATTTTGGCTTACAGTCTGAGTCATGAACATTTCTCCTTACATGACAAATTGTAAGGCAAACCTTACACATTGTCAAGAACTATTTTGGTAAATATTTACTGTAACTTTGTAATATTTACCAAAATATTAGTGTATTATTTTATAAAAAGTTATTGTATAATAATAGGGTTATGAAAGGTCAAATTTACAAAATTTATTCGGATTCATATTTTGTAAAAACGGATTCGGGCATTATACCGTGTAAAATAAGAGAGGTTTTAAAAAAGCAGAAAAACTCCGTTTATACGGGTGATTTTGTTGAAATTGACAAAGATGTTATAACAAAGATTTATGAACGAAAAACTTTTATTACACGTCCTGCGGTCGCAAATGTTGATCAGATAGTTGTTGTCAGCGCCCTGAAAGAGCCTGAGCTTGATTTCTATCAGTTAAATCGCTATGTATCTTTGGCAAAGTATTATAAAATTCCCGTTGTTTTGTGTTTTAACAAAGAAGATTTAGAATATGAAAACGGTTTGCAGGAAAAAATAGAAAATATTTATTCAGAGCTCGGGTACAAAATTGCATTCACTTCTGCGCTTGAAAATGTAGGGATAAATTATTTCGCAAAACTTTTAGACGGAAAATTGTCAGCACTGTGCGGAAATTCAGGAGTTGGCAAATCGAGCCTTATAAATGCCTTAAATCCTGAAATAAATTTGCGTACGGGTTGCGTAAGCGACAAATTAAGCAGAGGTACCCATACAACAAGGCACTGTGAAATTATAGATATCAATGAAAACACACGAATTATTGATACTCCGGGATTTAGCAATCTTAAATTTGATTTTATTTTACCAAAAGATGTCGATTTGCTGTTTGATGAAATAAGAAAATATAAAAGCATGTGTAAGTTTTCAAACTGTCTGCATATAAACGAATCAGGCTGTGAAGTTTTAAAAAATATTGAAAACATCGATTCAACACGTTATGAGAGCTATCTTGCATTTGTAAAAGAGGCTTTTGAATACAAGGAAAAAGTCAAATATAACGGAGTAAAATCAGAAACATTCAAAAAATTTCATAACGAAAAATCAATTGTAAAAATTAGCGAAAAGAAACGCAGACTCTCAAGAAACACTCAAAAACAAAAAATATACAGGGAATTGGACGAAAATGATAATGAATGATTATATACATTTAATAAACGAAAAGTTAGACGAATTTATTGCAATAGAAAAGCCTGAGTCATTGTTTAAGTCGATGAAATATACCTTGATGCTTCCGGGGAAAAGATTAAGACCGATATTGTGTCTTGAAACATGCAAAATGTTTGGCGGAGAGATTGAAAACGCCCTCTCGACAGCCTGTGCTATTGAAATGCTCCATGCTCAGACTCTTATACATGACGATTTGCCTTGTATGGATAATGACGATTACAGGCGTGGTAAATTATCAAATCACAAGGTTTTTGGAGAAGCTGTTGCGGTGCTTGCGGGGGATGCTCTGCTTACGTATGCCCCGCAGATTATTGCAAAATATTCCGAAAATCTTTCTCCTTCAACAAAATTGAGAATACTTAACGAATATTTTAATTATGCGGGAGCAAGAGGGGTTATAGCAGGTCAGGTTGTGGATATAGAATCAGAAAATAATCCCGATATTAAAGATAAAGCAGAAGTTCTAAACTATCTGCATCTTCACAAGACCTCGGACTTATTTCAGCTTGCAATGAGAACGGGTGCAATAATAGCAGATGCGGATGATGATAAAATTGTTTCAATAACGGAATTTGCGAAAAAATTCGGTCTTGCCTTTCAGGTTGCTGATGATATTTTGGATGAAGTTTCTACTTTTGAGCAGATGGGCAAAACTATGGGTAAAGACAAAGACGAAGGGAAACTGACGTATGTTACTCTTTATGGTCTTGAGAATGCAAAATGTAAACTTTCTTGCCTGCTTGATGAGTGTCATGATATAATTGACAAACAGGGATTTCATTCAGTGCTGATTAGTGAAATAATTACGCATACAGGCGAAAGAGCAGGGATATAATGATTGATACTTTCAGGCAATTAGTTTTAAATAACGGATATGAGGCTTTATCCTGCGGTTTAATAGCAGCTTTTACAGGACAGATAATAAAATTTTTGTTGTTTACCATAAGAACGAGAAAAATTAATTTCAAAATATTTACCACAACAGGCGGGATGCCGAGTACTCATTCTGCAGGGGTTATGGCTTTGTCTACAATGATAGGGATAATTGAAGGGTATGATTCAATGCTGTTTGCTGCATCTTTCGGGTTTTCGCTTGTAATAATGTATGATGCAGCTGGATTGCGCAGAGCTGCGGGCAAAACGGCAGCTTGTCTGAACAGAGTAATGGAAGAAATTTACAACCATGATTTAAAAGCTGTCGGAGGCAAATTAAAAGAACTTCTTGGTCATACTCCGCTTGAAGTTTTTGTCGGAGCTGTTTACGGTATTGTATTTGCTTACTGCTATCATTTGTTTATATTGGGCTAAATAGATGTATGTAAGGTTTTATGTATAGAAGTATAGATATATAATGCCTATATCTCTAGTTTTCGATTATTTAAATATAAAAGGATAAGTAAAAGAGTTATGCAATGGATTATGCTTTTATTAGCGGGAATATTTGAAGTTGTTTGGGCAATTGCGATGAAATACTCAAATGGTTTTAGCGTACTTATTCCCTCTATAATTACTGCTGTTACATATATTTTAAGTGCTGTATTTTTAGCGCTTGCCCTTAAAAACCTGCCGATTGGGATTGCTTATGTTATGTGGGTAGGTTTTGGAATAATTGGTACTGCGATTTTGGGGGTTCTGCTTTTTCACGAAAAATTAACTCTTTTGCAGATTCTTTCAATAATATTAATAATAATCGGAGTTATAGGGTTAAAAATATTTGCAAAACAGTAGGGTGCCATTAGTAAGTTTGTTGGTTGGGTAAAACCCAACAAGTACGAAGAATGATGGGTTGCACCCATCCTACTTACTGAAACAAAAAATATGATGTCAAAAGATATCACAATAAACCTTAACATTGGTGGTAATGTTATAGGTAATGATGATTTTATAGCACAGGTAAGTAATGCTTTGGGCAGACAACTTGCCACAGCTTTAGCGGTGTAGCGTTTTTGCGTAGGGTGATGTCGAGCGAAAGCGAGCAAACCCGTAAGGTGCGAGTGTCAAAGCGAATTGACAACGTCAGTGAAATGAGTGCTTGACCGAGCACAGCAAAAACAAGACAGCGTTTTTGCGTAGGGTGATGTCGAGCGAAAGCGAGCAAACCCGTAAGGTGCGAGTGTCAAAGCGAATTGACAACGTCAGTGAAATGAGTGCTTGACCGAGCACAGCAAAAACAAGACAGCGTTTTTGCGTAGGATGATGGACTTTGAATAAATGGAAATAGTATTTGTCAGAGAAAACCAAAACAGTAAAGATATACTTTCACAGGTAAAAAATTCAATAATATCAAGGATACAAATTCTCGTTAATCTTACAAACAAAGAAACGGAAACACTCATTTTGCCTGTCGTACCTGAGAATAATCCGTTTAAGAATGTGACCGATGTCAAAAATTATAAAGGACTAACATCAGATTATAATATACCGACACATAAAGATTTGAAAGATTTTACATGGAGTAGTTTGTTTCCGGTGAATAAAAGTTACAGCTGGCAGCACCCTGCCTCAAATATAAACGGATATGATTATGTTGATTTCATCCTAGACAGGCAAGACCGAGAATTGCCGTTTCGACTGATTGCTTACGAAAGAAATTCAATTACACGAACTGCCGCAAATTTGGCAGGAAACATAATGAGTGGTCAAACTTCTATGACTGATATCTTAAGTACTCCGATAAGAACCTATTTTGACGGCTTTGTGGTTGTTAAAAACTTTGAATATGTTTCAGATAAGGTCAAAGATATCAAATATACTATAAGCTTGGAAGAATTTAATACCGATATTATAAAACCGGAAATTGATTGGCGGGAATTGGGAGTAAGTTCGGCTACAAATGTTGTTACAAAATATGCTCTAAAATCAGCAGGATTATTGTGATATATGAGAATAATTTGATAAATTAAGTAATTCTTGCGGACAAAGTGTTCTATCTTCAAGCATTTTTTTACGTAAATTTAATCTTTCTGCAGAACTTAAATCTTTAATTTGTCTATAATACAACTCACTACCTGCATTACAAGCGTTATATATTTTCTTTTGCCATTTCCAATAATTTAATATAGACTGTTCTATTTGATTATCCATTTGCGTATAGTCCTTATCCTTAATACACTTATTGACTGAAATATCTATTTTTTTTTGATTATCACCATAAAAATTTAAAAGTTCTGCAAAAACCTTATCTCTTTGTATTTTATATTGCTCTTTTGATATATTTTGTTCAGATTTTGCATTAAACCCATAAGCCAAGGGTATATTTGCAAAGGCTAAAACAATAAATAATGTAATCAAAAAATATCTCATAAAAACTCCTATATAAATTATAACGTATATTGAATAAAAATTGTTCATTAAAATAATTTAAACATGAAGAAATATTAAAATTTTGGAATAGGTTATGCATAATTACGAATTTATATTAAACGACATGCAAGATATAACAAACAATATTTTGACTTTTAATTACAGTGAAAATCTTGACGATTTTGCAAGCTCATTCAATTTTGATTATGTTACCGATGATGTAAGCGGTGATTTAGGCATAACTTCTGATGTAAACGGCAAACAACATTTGAATCAAATTCAGATAAGATTGAAAGGACAGAAAAGCCCGATTTATGTTGGATATATTACAGATAGTGAACATGTGTATGATAAAAACAAATTTAGATATTCAGGCTTTGATGTCGGATTTTATTTGAACAAAAATGAGGTTTTAACTAAATTTACAAATACAAATATTGGTTTGGCAATTGATAATTTATGTAAAGAGCATGAAATCAAAATAGAAACAAGACCCACATTTATACAAAAAGTATCTAAAATTTATAAAGACGAAATATTTTCTGATGTAATTAAAGAATTATTGAAATTTGAACGGGATAAAGGCGGAAGTAATAATTTTTATGTCGATTGTAAAAGCGGGAATTTTGCAATAAGGAAATATGAATATAAGCCACAACTCGGGTCAGTTATCGCAAATAACATCTCCGTTGATTCGTTCCAAACTATCAATAATGTCAATGTAAAACACTCCATTCAGGATTTGAAAAACAGGGTTATATATACGGATAATAACCAAAAAAGTATATTAAAAGTAAAAAAAGAAAACCCTCAAAGTATTGCAACATACGGTTTATTGACTGAAATTGAACAAGTTGATACAAAAAAAGAAAACAACCTTGGTAACCTTGCACAGAGAAAACTTGATGAACTTAACAGAGTAAAAGATGCAATTTCTCTGTCAATGCTTGGTGATGATGAAATGAAAAAAGGTGTTGTTATTCCATTAGATATAAACGAATATAACTTAAGTGGCAAATATCTTATATCAAGTGTATCACATGATATAAGTTCCTCGCATGAACAGGTAAGCATATCAATAGAAAAAACGGATGCCTTTTAATTTACATAAACATATTCATTTTGATATTGCTCATAATAAGGACAAGTAACTTCTTTATGGTATGTCCCCATGGGGGATGTATCTATGTAATAATTGTCATTTACTTTAACAGTATATTTTTTATGAAAATCATCTTTTAATTTTTTAAGTAATTTGTCATTATATTCGGTACTGTATGTTTTTGTTTTAAAATTCGGATCATAATTCGGAGCTGCAAAAACAACGTCTGCAAATAATAAAACTATCAATGATGTAATCAAAAGATGTTTCATAGATAACTCCTATACATATTATAACGTATATGCAATAAAAATTGTTCACTTTTTTACCTAAACATGAAGAAATATTAAAATGTATAACTACAAAAAAGACTTAATCTCCGTAATGAAAAGGCATTTAAAACAGTGTCAGAATCCGACAGATTTGAAACCGGCAATAATCGGCAAAGTAGAAAAACTTAATCCCATAATTGTTTCAACTAATGAAGGCAAAGCATTATGGGAAGAAAATGAGGAACTATTTATCTCCGAATGGTTCAGATTCCGGTGCAATATCGATAAAGATAAAACTCTAAGCCAAACCGTTCCGTCAAATATTGAAAGTGCCAAAGCGGTCACTGAAACTCATTCATTTACCGCAGCACCCTGTATTATGCCGAATGCAATAAGCGGATGCGATTTCAGGAGTAAATTCGGAATTGCTTGCACTCAAGTGTGAGCTCAAAGTCGGTGATTATGTCGCAGTCGGCTCACTCGAACAAACAGACAGGTATATTTTATTGGATAAGGTGTTATAAAAAGTCGGATAAGTCTGATAGGACTATTAGTCAGGTAAGTCCGTTTCAGAAATTAAATAATAATTTGATAAGAACTTAACAGACTTATCGGACTTGACCGACTTTACCGACTTATTGACTTAATGAGGTAAACATGTTTCCACAAACTACAAACGAAATAAACGAAACACAATCAACAAACAGCGTAATTTCAGACGGGGAAAAGATTTACAAAACCCCGAATTACGATTTTGATAATAGCCAAACAGTCTTGGTAAAGTGCAAAAATTGCACCGAAATATTTCCAAAATCGATTGTTATCTTACATAAACGGCGCAGCCCCTTTCATCCTATGCTTACACCGGTTCAGTATGACAGCATCATATATGTTTTTAAGGGGAACATAGTATATTTTTTCCATTTTTATTAAATATTAATGTTTGTAAAATTATTCACAAGAATTAGTTAAATAGTATTATATTTTTTAGTCATTTATGGTATATATATTTTATACATATATGAATTATATTAGAAAATATAGTTCAGAAGATTGGAGGCAATTAATGGCAACAGGTCAATTTGTTTTTATGTTACACTCACATCTGCCGTTTTACCGTAAAGCCGGGATGTGGCCGTTTGGAGAAGAAAACCTTTATGAATGTATGGCAGAAACTTACGTTCCTTTGGTTAATGCAATTTCGGAATTGTATTATGAAGAAGGGATTAAGGCAAAATTGACTGTCGGCATTACTCCGATTTTGGCAGAACAGTTGAATGATGAACATTTACAAAACGGTTTTGTCGAATATCTTGATGAAAAAATTAAAAGCGTATCAAAAGATTTAGACAGATATCCGGATGAAAAAGTTCCTTATTCTCAACATTTAAAATACCTTGCAAAATACTATTTTGACTGGTATTCAAATATAAAAGATTCTTTTGTAAACAAATATAATAAGGATTTAATTGCCCAATTTAAAAAATTGCAGGAACTCGGATGTATTGAAATTACAACTTCGGGAGCTACTCACGGTTTTTCACCGTTACTTGCAACCGATAACAATTTAAACGCACAATTCAAAGTCGGGTCGGACACAACGAAAAGACTCTTTGGCAAAAAAGCTCAGGGTGCATGGCTCCCCGAATGTGCATATCGTCAGGGTTATGAATATGTCGGCAAAGATGGGCAAAAACACTGGAGACCTGCGATTGAAGTTACTTTGGAAAACAATGATATTGAGTATTTTTTCACGGAATCTCATGTAATTGAGGGCGGGAATTCAATAGGTTGCAGACGTGTTGTCGGTATTTACGGAAATATTGAGTACATTCCTTTGCCTGACAGAGAACCGACGGGATATGACACATACAGTGCTTATTGGTTACCTGATGCACAAGTTGCTGTTATGGGCAGAAACGACAGAGCAGGTTATCAGGTATGGTCTGCGGCTGACGGGTATCCGGGGGACGGATGTTACAGAGAGTTCCACAAAAAAGATGACAAATCCGGTATGAATTATTGGAGAATAACTTCTCCGACAACTGATTTGGGCGACAAAATGCTTTATGACCCTGTATTGGCTTTAAATCAGGTTAATTCAAACTCCGATCACTATACAACAATGCTTTACCACCTGTTGAATGATTATAAACAATCGCATGGCGGTAAAGAAGGTCTTGTCATGGTATCGTTCGATACTGAACTTTACGGTCACTGGTGGTTTGAAGGTATTGAATTTATTAAACAGGTTATAAGGAAATTAAACAACTTCTTGCCTCAGATAGAGAGAATGACAGCAGGAGAATACTTAAAAGCTCATCCTCCGACGGAAGCCATTCAGATACCTGAATCTTCTTGGGGACAGGGCGGACACTTCTATGTATGGAACAACCATTTAACAGAATGGATGTGGCCAATAATTCATTCTTGCGAAAAACGTATCACATCTATTGCTGACAGATATCCTGAAATTCCTGACAACAAGTTGTTGCACAGAGCATTAAATCAGCTTGCAAGAGAGAATTTGTTATTGCAGAGTTCAGACTGGCCGTTTTTGATTACAACATGGCAAGCAAAAGATTATGCAACAGACAGATTCAGAGAGCATGTAGACAGATTTGAATTTATTGCTGATATGATAGATTCAGGCAATATAGATGATGCTAAACTTAAAGAAATTGAAAGTATAGATAATTGTTTCTCAGAAATAGATTATCGTGTATATTTCTCGATTGAGGATGGTGTAATTCCTCAGCAATCAAAGAAATTAGCACCTTTGTATACTGATTAGAAAGAATTTTTACAATTCATTTTATATTACAGGCCTTGACGAGAAGTCAGGGCTTTTTATTTTGTGGAAAATATTTATAGAAAATCAGGCAATTATATACATGTTTCCACAAAAAACTAAACCTGTCATGCTGAACTTGTTTCAGCATCTTACCATTTATCAGATTGCAAAACACGTTCACAATGACAATATAATTGAATTTCTTACTATATTTAGTGGGATATAGTTACCAAAAATCAATAAAGAATAATACTTGCAAAAAAAAAATCAGCATATATAATTAAGGAGTGACCAAAATATATGGGAGCGTAGCTCAGTTGCCCCGCGGCGAGCAGTGAGGCAAGGAGGGCGAAGCCCGACGGAGCGCAGGCAACAGTGTTGGCTTGCGGGAGCAAGACAAGCAGGTTGTCAAGCGGAGCCGTTATCAGTAAAATTGAATAGTATATGGGAGCGTAGCTCAGTTTGGTTAGAGCGCATGCCTGTCACGCATGAGGTCGCGAGTTCGAGCCTCGTCGTTCCCGCCATTTTTAGAAAATGGGTTATTTATTAAAAGATCAAACACGGAAGTAAGCACTACGCTTACTTTTTTGTCTTTATAGGTAAAGTTCGATCCTATTATTTTTAATATTTGTCGTTTGGTTTTCGGGCATGCCTCTAAATAGGCTTGTGGTGCGTGTTTACAGAAGTTTTCTAAAATGTTCGTGACTTCGTCAAAAGTTCGATCCGCTTTGTTGATACTACTTAATTTTTGTATGAGTTCTTCTTTTTCCTCATACCATTTATTATGTTTCTCTTTCCAAAATTCTTGGCTTATTTTTCCGTCTAATTTATCTGTATATAAATTATCTATTCTTGCCTGAAGTCTGTTTATTTGTTTTTGTATATCCTCCACGCTGCTTTCTTCGTATTCGCCTTTCAGTCTTCTTGCCTCTTTTATTCCTTTTCTGATAAGGTCAAATAAACCATTATCAGGGTTAGGAATTTTTCTTATAAGATCCGTAAATACTTCGTCTAATTGTTCTTCTCTTATCCAATCCCTTTTGCAATCACCGCCACGCTTGCCCGTACAATGATAGTAAACATACTTGCCCTTCTTCAGTTCTGCCGTCATTTGACAGCCACAATGTCCGCAATGTATTAAGCCGGTGTATAAAAATTCTGTGTCGTGGCTTCTTGCTTTACTCTGATTAAATAATTTCTGAACACTATTGAATAATTCGACATCTATTATAGGTTCGTGTTTTCCGTCATATACAACACCGTTATATGTGAATTTACCTATGTAAAAAATGTCGTGTAATATATAAAGTAATTTTGGTTTTGAATAGGGTTTGCCTTTATGATTAAAGCCCTCTGCATAAAGTTTTTTTCTACATTCAATTATTGAATATACACCAGTTGAATATAGTTCAAAAAGTCTTTTTATAAATTTTGCTTTTTCAGGATCGGGAACAATGATCCTTTTTCCCTCTGATCCCCCGACATTCATATAACCTACAGGGGCTTGCTGCGGATAATAGCCCTCTTTTGCTTTCCTGTTCTTTCCTTTTCTTACTTCTTCCGAAAGATTATCAATATAGTTTTTTGCCATAAGAACTTTTATGCCGTGCATAAATTTGACGTGTGATGAAGCGTGTTCGCTTATTACCATATTTTCTTTGACTAAATGGACTTCTAAATGTTTGAACTCGTCAAGGGTTAAATAGTCTTTAAGGTTTCTGTATATTCTGTCTGTTTTTTCTGCAAGTATAGCGTCTATTCCGTTTGCTTCAATATACTTCAGCATTTTATTAAATTCTTTTCTGCCGGCTTTCTTTGCTGTTTCAGCCTCTACAAATTGTTCTTCTATGCTGAAGTTATTTTGTTTTGCATATTCTGTTAAAAATTCTATTTGTGCCGGTATTGAGAAGCCTTCTCGCTCCTGTCTTCCTGATGATACACGCGCGTAAATCACTGCTTTTTTCATAATGTAATTCTACCATAAAAATTGAATGAATGAATAAAAAAATAACGGACTGTAAAGCCCGTTATTTTGTTAATAATAAGTTTATTATATCTGTATATGTCTTTGCTATGTCTTCTTCTGTTACCTCTTTTCTGTCTGTCGGAGGTAGTAATATCAATTCTATTTTATCCTGATTCACTCTCTACCTCCATTATTGTTACTACTTGTTTCCTTAATTTGTCATAAACTACCTTGTACGCTTTTCCTGAATGTTCCAGCCGGTATAAAGTTATGCGGTTACTTTGCCTTTCTATGAACGCCAGCCCTCCTGTTTGGATCTGCTTTACTATTTCCTTCTGATTAAGAATAACGCCTACCCTCTCTAAAGATCGGCGCTCGAAATGTTTTCGCTGCGCCTCCTTTTTGTTCGGCTTCTTCCTTTTCTTCCGCATAGGCTATACCTCAAAATTAAATTCAAGAAACTTGCGGCTGGCTAAATAGTCGCATAAGTGGACAAATGACTGCGCTTTGCTTGAAGGCTTTGGCATAATTTCTTCATTGTTTTTCCAGTCTGTATTCCATTGCCCCATATGTGTTAGGATAAGATCTGCAATTTGTGATCCTAATTCCTTATCTATGCTATAATCTTTTACCCTCTCTGCCGCTATTATAGGGTGTTGTGCCTTTGCGTACGGTTGATAATCTACGCCGTGTTTCCAGCCGTCGTGTAACAACAGCGCAGCAATTATAACATCTTTTATCTTTGACAGCCCTCTAAACATTTCAAGCCTCAATAGGTCATTAGCGATCCTTACTGCTGCTCTCGTATGTCGTACCAGCCCTTCTTTACCTAAAGCATAATCAGGGTGATATTTACCTGTGCTGCTTGCGGCAACCTCAAAAAAATAATCGGGTAATTGCCCGATTAAATTCATTGTTTCTTCTCTTACTTTGTCGTCTTCTATAAAAAGAAGTTCTTTTAAAAAATACTCTTGTTTGTCTTTTGTTTCCATTATTCGTCCTCCAATTCTGTTAAAAGTTTTACGCCGAAGTTTTGCCCTCTCTTGCAAAAAGTAAATTTCCCAGTAATCGATCCGTTTTTTATGTAGCGAAATGCTGCCTCTAAATCAGTCAAGAACATAGTATAAGTTTTCTTTGTTCCTAAGAAAACTGCATAAGCAGCAGAACACCCACGCAAAAAATGTGAAAAATGCAAAGTGTCTTCAAATACATAATTCTTTTTATATTCTTTAAATGTTCCATACCCGTAAGGGTGGTGCATTTGATTACCGTTAGTGTCAAATGGTATTTCTAAAATTTTCTTTTCTATTTTCATTGTTTACCTCCATATAATTGTTCGTATAATTCTTGCATTGACTTAACCATTTCGCTTTGCGTTTCGTCCATTGTTTCAAGACCACTTTTTAAAAATTTATAGATATGTAAAAATGGTATTAAAATAATGTAATATGCAAAAAGAAAAAATGTAAAAAAAATAACTAATATACTTCTGAAAAAAATTTCCTGAAGTAACAGGATTTGCGAAATTGTTTTAATAAATTTTTTCATCTTCTGCCCTCCGCTATTTCTAATATAGTTAGTAATGCAGATCTCATATATTCATTTTCAGAATATGTCGCACAATATTGTTTTATTTCTTCCAGTTTTTTTAACAAACAAGTAACGGTAGAGGCTGCTCCTGAATGTCCAAAGCCGTCATACTCGTATATATTATTCTTTCTATCTATTCTCCAAAGAACAGAAAAACCATACGGTGATTCTTTTTCTGCTTTTAATATTATTCCACTTGTAGGATCAAGTTCTATTTCTGCAAGAGAATTATATAGTTTGCAATCTTCAACGTGCTTGCATTCAAATAAAACATCTATATCTTCTTCCTCTATTTTCGTTTGCCCTGTTTTATAATTTATGTGCCGTATTTTAACTTTCATTCTTCCTCCTTTCATTTCTCGTAATTGTCGCAACTGAAAATATAATCGACTTGTAATACTTCGTTGTCTATTTCACAAACAAATTCGCCTTTATCATTACAGCCGCAATTTTTACAAAGACTGCAATATACGCCCATTTATAACACCTCCTATAAATTCAGTAATACAAAACTTTTATTTTTATAGTCGCTTAACATAATTTCGGCTTCTGTTTCATCTTTGTAGTCGTGATTTGCTAATTTCTTCAGAATGCAAAGTGCTTTTTCCAACTCTCTTTCATAAGATCGTATGACATTTTCAAGATCTGTTGCTTTATCTCTGTATATACTCTCATTCACTCTACGCACTAAAGAACAAATAAGCCCCCAACTTGGAGTATTTCTGCTTGATAACGGAGCCGGCACGGTAGTTCTAAATCTATGTTCTTCAAAATCATATTCCATAAGTCCAGCCCATACTGGTATTTCTTCAGGTTTTAAAAGTCCTTTTGGTGCAACATAGAAAAAATTTGTAGCGTAAAGTCTTGCTCCTCGCTGTTTCAAGTTATCTTTAACATCTTTTAAAAAATCGCCTCTTGATACTTTAATTTCAAAGGCGGTAGTATAATTTCCTTTTTCAGCAGAGATCATAAATAAATCTATGCGGCGTTGTGCTATATCTGAATAGCCACTACCTAATCTTAATTCAGGAAACAAAACATTACACCTCCCCCAACTCGTAAAATGGTGTGATAATGCCCTCAATATTGTTTCTGTCTTTTGTTTATCATTCATTATTAAACCTCCCATTATTCATTATTTCGTTATATGTAAATTCTGTCCGTCCTTGCCAACGTCTTTGCTTCCCGTCAATATATTTAACTTTGCTCGGATTCTTTAAAATAAATTTATTGTTTTCAAAGACAAAGCCATAGGATTTTAAGGAAGCCCAGCCTAAACTTTTTCGCAATTTTGGGTAGCGTTTTCTTAAATATTTATTTACATAAATTATTTTTTTGCTTGGCATAACTCTGCAAATAAGATACATACAAGGGCGTTCTATTGCGTTCAAAATAATCAAATTATCTGTTCTCATTTTCCTTCCTCACCAACTTACCTTTATAAAATTTTTGTAGTATTTAACTTTGTAACCATTGTCTATAAGGTATTGTTCTGCTTCGGCTGTTATTTCGTTATGAACCTTACAAAAGTTATAACCACTTTGTACCGCGTCCTCTATAAGCAATTCCAAAAACTTCAATTTATATGGCAGCGGTATATAAAACTCTTTGCCCTTATTCTTGGGTAATAATTTTTGTTTTGGTATTATATTGCATTTTTTCTTTAAATTTATTTCGGTTTCCCATTTTGCCTGTTTCGCTGAAATCATTTAGCCTCCTTTAAACCTTTGAAAATATGTGCGATTACATCTACAGTCCAACCATTACCACAAGTGTTATACCGTGCTGTATCAGATACACAAGAAGTATAATTATCAGGTAAAGTCTGTAATCGTTCGTATTCAAGCGGCGTAAGTTTCCTTGCTCTGCCGTTTTCCCATACTTTCTTTTGTGTATTCCCCCCCCCAGCGGTAGTCAATGTATGGCTTTTAAAATTAGGGTTTAATACTCGCTTGTGCATTTTATAATTTTTGTAGTCCATAAAAGCACATACTTGTTTTGACATATCCACATCATAAAGAGGGTAGTTATAAAAATATTTTTCTGCCACATTCTTTTCTAAAATATCTTTCAGGCATAATTTAGATTCTTTTAAATTGCTTATATCAACCGGCAAATTAGTCCAGTAAAGGCGTTTCCTTTCCTGTGCCGAAAAACAATTACTATCAATTAGTACGGGTTCAACTCCCATATAAGAAGTTATAATATCCTGATCCTGTTTTTTCATACCGGCTACATTTTCAAGAAGAAAATATTTTGGTTTTACTGCTTTTAAAATCCTGATATATTCATAAAACAAAGAACTTTTTTGCCCTTGAAGTCCTTGTCTGTGTCCTACTTTTATTATTGATAAATCTTGGCAAGGCGATCCGCCTATAAGCAAATCAATTTTTGGTAAAGTTTTTGGATCAAGTTCTCTTACATCACCTAATTGTATTGTGTTTGGGTAATTAATTTGTGTTACTCTTATTGCGGCTTTGTCTATTTCACTTGCATAATAAGTTTTTACAGGAATACCCAGTCTGTCTAAAGCGACTTGTCCGCAACTTATACCGTCAAATAAAGAAAGGACAACTAAACCGTTGTCCTTTTTCTTTCTCTTAAAAATATCAAATATATTCAACTTTCCGCCTCCTCTTTTCGTTCAAGTTCTAAAGTTTTTCCCAGCGATTCAAGATAACCTAACTTGCATAAATACGCTTTACGCTCCGGCATACCCTTTGTTAAGAGTTCAAATAGTGTAGATATATCAGCCAAAAAGCCTCCTAATATCTGCATTACTAAAGTTTGTTCCGGCGTTAATTCTTCGCTCCATTTTTCATCTGACATTTTTATTTCCTTTCCTAAACAATTCATAATCTCTTATACTTGAAACAATAAGCCCCACAAATTTATCAAAATTAAATACTTTTAATACGGGTGCTTGTGTACTATTCGGATAAGTCAAGCAAGGTAAAGCAAAATAACTACAGCAGCAAAATGTTTGTTCAAATAATTTTATATAGTCGTAATCAAATGAAAAAATATCATCATACTTAAAATCAAATTTGCCACCACCTCTTAATACAACTTCGTTAGGGATCTCCCATTTTTTACCTTTCTCAAAAGGCACATTTTTTAAAATTGTATTGTCCGGCATTGTTTTAAAATCTTTTAATATTTTTAATCGTATGTCTTTTTTGGAAACTACAACAATTCCGTCTGATAAATATTTATCATCTGCTTGTAAATTTTCTAATTCGCATTGTTTAATTAAGTATTTTTCTATTTCAAGCATTTATTTTCCCTCCTTTATTCTTTGTAATTGTCTGTCCAATTTTGCTTCTTGAATTTGTAATACTTGCTGTTCCCAGCCCTTAAAATAAATAATGCCTTGAAGTACATTCAAGACATCTGCAATTTCTTCTATATAATTTTCTTCGTTTGGTGCGTATGCAAGTTCTGACATTTCTTCTCGTAATTTCGCTTTCTGTGCCTCAAAGCCGTAATGTCGGATTATTTTTAATTGTTTCTCTATCATTTTTCCTCCTATAATATCCATTCAATATAAGGTTTTCCCTCGTAACCGTGTTCCCACACAAACCACGCAAAAGGGATCATACCTCCCTTACTTGCACCTTTGCCCTTTGCTGACATTGTTAAGCGTTTTGAAAATACATAAACTGTTTTTAATGGTGTCGTTTTGAACAGTTCATATCTGTCCGCACTCTCTAAAAAAGCAAGCCTCAATAGCATAGCAACTTTACCCGTAGTCATTCGTAATGCCTGTTCTATAAATAGTTTTGCTATCTTAAAAGTGTTGTTTTGGCATTCCCTACCTTTCCTACAAAATATAAGCCCTGTCTTGAACGCGGTTTAAAGTTTTTTATATATTCCTTTGCCGCTTCTATATTTTCACAGGTTCGTGTTTTTAACCTTTTTCCTTTCGTATCATAAGGAAAAGAAGCGTCTTTAAGCCTTTGTTTTAACAACTTATAGATCCTGATTCGTTTCTGCCGATCTTCTTCTCGTTTTGCCAATTTATCGCCACAAGTACAGTCAGGTACATAAACAGAAAGAAAGCCGTTTAATTCTTTTTTTTTATACGGCTTTCCACATTCGCTACATACTCGTTTTGTTTCCGGCAGAATATTTTTTATTTTGCCTAATTGCTCCATTTAAAATCCTCCGTAATTTTCAATACTGTTAGCCGGTAATTTATTTATTTTGCACGCTTCAAATACCCAACGTCTTAAAGTTAAGTTATCGTCTTTATTCTTATACCCTTTTTCTACTTTGTAGGCTGATAGATATTCGATAGCCTTATTTACTCCGGCTTGTCCGTATTCTTCCTGAAGTCTTGTTAGTTCCTTGTCGGTCAATTTTACATTTTTATAAGCGCCGTGTATATTTGGCTTTTCAGGTTCTTCGGCGTCAGGTTCTTCAATACCCTTTGCATAGTCTTTGATTACCCTTTCAAACAAGCCGTAATGTTTCAACATTGATATAACTTTAGCGTGCGGTTTGCACTTTTCTGAAAGTTCCCCATACTGAAATTTTATAAAGTCTGTTACAAAGATATTATTATTTTCTAAAATATCAAATTGATGTTTCTTTTTATTTATTGCTTTGAGATCATCAATAGAAACAGATTCGCCGATAATAAAAGAAGCCATTTTAAAATTACCGTTCCAAACTCCGGCAATATCGCAACTTTCAAAAACATATTTCATCAACAATTTTTCTTTTAATGAAAGATCTTGAAACCACTCTTTTTGCCAAAGTTCAGTATCAACAAATCTTTTAGACATATTAATAACTCCTTTACTTTATGCCATACTTTGCGGCTACAGCAGCGGCTATCTCGCCACTCTGCATAAATTTAATAACAGACTGCAAGCCTGATATTTCCGCTCTGTATGCCTCTAATACCATTTCAAGCCCTTTATATTCTTGCCGTGCCTCATTCATTTTACTTGCCGTTTCTATTGCTTCGTCCGTAAAATCAGGGTGAGCAATTAACATAGGGATCTTATTTTCAAAGGCTGCTTTACTTCTGTGTAAACCAGCCTTATAAATCATTACAGTTATTTTATTAAAACATCTTGCATATTCACTACGGGCATTTTTATAATCTATACTTAAAGATTTCATTTCGCCTGATACCCGTAAAAGTTGTTCTGCAAAATCTTCTACTTGGGTTATTTGTTCCTGTTCCTGTTCCATTAGTCAAAATTATCAAGAGGATCAGGCGCTTCCGTCTTGACTTCTTCAACTGTTTCAGGTTCTCCAACAGGCTCTATAACTTCTGCTTCTATTTCGTCTGTATTATCAACATATATAGCCTGTCCTTCTTCGTTTATCATTGACATATCGTTAGCCATAGCCGTTTGAAATTCTACCGATAAAATACCCCACTTGCTTATAAGTTGTCTTAACATAGTTTTGAACGCCATTCCGTCAAAATCTTTAGACCAAAAACTATAATGCCAGTTCTTTTTGAGATCGGTTCTGTATGCTTGTGAATATTTTTCAGCGTGGTTTTGCATTTTTGTTTTGCTCCAGTATAAAGATTTTTTGAAACCGTTTAGTAATTCAAAATATGCAAAATAACCAACTACCGGCAGCGATTCTCTTTCTTCATCATCTTCAATAAATTCTATAACCGCTTTGCCCGTGCTTTTATCTTTGCCTTTATATTCACCTTCTCTTATTTCTATAACATCAAGATCCTTATAGTTTCCTGAACGCATAGCAAGTTGTATATATCCTTTGTAACCTAATTGAAAAGTAGCAACAACCCTTTTTAAATTTCCGTTCTTGTCGTTATCTTTAAAAGGTACGATATAATAATGTCCTAACTGTGGACTTGGTGAAAGTTTTAAACTCTCGCCCAGTAAAGCACTTGATAAAATTGTGCCGTATTCACATTCTGCTATTGCCAGATTATTACTTACCAAAGAAATAAGATTAGCAATAAATTTTACACCTTCTTTACTTCCTATTACCTGATTAATTCTGCTTTTTACGGCGTCATTCGTAAGGTACATAGAGAATGTCTTTTTTTTAGGTTGTGTAGTTAATGAATTTTGTACTGTCATTATTCGATCCCTCCGTATTCAATGCCGTTATCTTTCATATATTGTCCTAAACTTCTTAATTGATCCGCTGTTCCTTTTACCCAAAATTTACGAGTATAAAATTTAACGGTTTCTTGTATTTCAACCTTTTTGTTATCTTCAACAACTTGGTTTAACGCTTGCACTTCTTCTGTTTCAGGCATTTGCTGAATTTCTCTTTGGCGTTCTTCAAGTCTTGTTTTTTCTCTTAAAGCAACTGCAATATCAAGCGTATTTAAGTAAGTGTCAATTAAAGTTAATTCCCATTCGGACTTCAGATCTTTTATAGTCTGAAGATCAAATTTTACTTTTGCAATAATCTGATCTATTTCTGTTTGTACGCTTTTTATTGTTGTAGTCTGATTTAACCATTTTGGATTAAAGATTTTTTCAAGCGTTAAGAGTTTCGATAAGTCGCCTATTGTTGCATTAAAGTAATCTTCTATCTGTTTTTTCTTCTCTGCTTTTTTTCGTTCTTCATACTCTTTTACTTGCGTGTCGATAGCCGCTGTAGGTTCTTCGATTAATTTAATAAGTGTCTTTACCTTTTCTTCAAAATTGTTGTATGGTTCAAGGTATCTTTTCTTAACATCTTTTCTTGCTTCATCTATTCTGTCTTTAAACTTATTGAGGGCTGCCCTGTCTTCTTTTGCGTCCTTAATAGTTTCATCTGTATAGGTTAAGTTCTGATATTTTTCTACTTGCTCTGTAATCCATTTATGCAGATCGTCATAATTGAATTCGATTGCATTTACAAATGTTTGAGGACTGATTAATTGAAATTCCATTTAAAAACTCCTTTCTATATGTTCTATTGCCATTTTTAAAAGTTGTTGTGATGATGTTATAATCCCTGTCCTGAATTGTTCAGAACATAAGCCGATTATATACAAGCCTACAAATAAAAAAGGGCTGACTAACAGCCACTTAAAAAACTTCTTCATTTCTTTTCCTCCTTTGTTTTTTTGCTCAAATGTACGGAGTAATGCGGTGCATTTTCTGATTTTCTTTCGTCTTCGGGTATCTCCCAAAGTGTTATAAATTTGTCTTCCGTAATTGTTAAAGGGCAAGCCGCTTCATCAATACTGACGGATAAATAAACTTTGCCGTTTTGTTCTGAAGCCTTCGCCCACGCTGATCCTATTCTCATTTTTCGCCTCCTGTTAGTATCTGAATAAATAAGCCTGTTATATTTCCGATAAAGTTCATATCTTTATCAGTATTTTTAAAATCTAATTCGGGTTCGTAGTTTATTGTAACTTCGTACTTTCCGTCTTCACGCTCGACAATATCAATTATTGCTTTGTATTTGCCGCTTTCTATTGTGATCTTACTCATTTAGCCTCCTTTATTATTAATAGTGCCGTCTTTCCGGCTGCCACCTGTTTCTTTGCTATCGGCATATAACAAGAAAAAATCGCCGCAATTCGTCTTAACCGTCCTGAATTGATAACCCCTCGGTTGTCTGTCCAACTGCCGACACTTTCTGGAAAAGTTTTCTTATGGACACGTTCACGCAAACAGTTTAACAGATCCTTGGTATTACAACACTTGCGTTGAAGTTAACAATTATGCTCCGATTCCTTTTGAAGAGATTAAACAAATTATTCAACAATAGCTTCAATATTTCCAATGGCATAAAGCGGAATATCATATAAATTATTATCGTTCAGCTTATAATCAGCAAGTGAAGTTCTGACAGATTTTTCGGACTTATAATCCTGAATAAAATTCTTTAAACTCTTTGCTTTTAAATTCTTCTCCGCTTTTACCTCAACCGGAATAACATATCCGTCAAGTTGAACCACAAAATCAACTTCGCTACGGCTTGAATCATTTGACCAATAATAAATCAGCATATCATCCTCAGCGCTTTTTAATTGCTGATATACATATTGTTCTGCTATTGCACCTTTAAACTCTTCAAAAATTTGAGTTTTTTCCAAAATCGTTTTTACATCCAAATTTGTTAAAGCAGACAATAAGCCTACATCCACAACAAACAGTTTGAACGCTTCAAAATCCTGATAGGCAATTAGCGGTAAATCCGGCTTTTTAATTCGATTAACCTGATATACCAGTCCTGCATCTTTTAGCCAAAGCAGAGCAAGTTCGTATTCTTTTGCTCTTGCACCTGTTTTTATTGCACTATATATAAACTTTTTATTTTCTTTTGCAAGCTGTGACGGAATTGTTTGCCATAACATTCTTATTTTTTCAACGGTATTTGCAGGAACGTGCTTTGAAAAATCATTTTCATAAGAAGCCAGAATTATTTTTTGGATCTCTCGAACCCTCTTATAATCGCGATTATTTATAAAATCCTGAACAACTTCCGGCATCCCGCCAATATAACAGTACATTTTAACAAGTTTTTCAAACTCGTTTTTAAATATGCTTATCATTTGGAAGTCTTTTTTCTCAATTAATTCAATAAATCTTTCTTCGCCAAGTGCTCTTGCAAATTCAAAAAAGTCCATTGGATAAAGATTTAGAAATGAAACTTTCCCGACAGGAAAACCTGTTCCTTCATGGTGGATAAGACCGAGCAAACTTCCTGCTGCTACGATGTCATACTCGGGAGCATTTTCGTTGAAATATTTAAGTGAGGTCAATGCTCTCGGGCATTCTTGAATCTCGTCAAAAATTATTAAAGTATTTTCAGGATTGATTTTTATACCTGATAATATTTCAAAAGATTCTATTAAACGCGGAATTTTATAATCATTTTCAAAAACCGCAGCAAGCTCAGGATTATTGTCAAAATGCAAATAAACAACTTGTTCATAATATTGTTTCCCGAACTCTTTCATAAGCCAAGTTTTGCCAACCTGTCTTGCACCTTCAATAATTAGCGGTTTATGACCTTTTCTATCTTTCCACTTTTTTAGTTTTTCAATGGCTGTTCTTTGCATGATAACACCTCTTTTGTTCTAATTTTACACTTTTTTGCAGGAAAAATCAACAAGTTTTTACACTTTTTTACAGGAAAGTTTGAGGCAAAATTACATTTTTTTACAGGAAATAATTTTAAATACCATCAAAAATATTTATTTTATTAATAAAATTGTGCGATAGTGCAAAATCAAATCTGTTTAAGAAATCATCGAAACAAGTATATCCTATGTTTTTACAGATAATATTTAACGGAACTCCATGTTTTATTGATAAATAAACATAAGTATTTATAAGCGTATCATAGTTTGGCACATTAACCTTTAAAAAGACTTGTCCTTTTTGATGTTTAGGAATTTTATTAAATAAAATATCAGGAATATAAAGTATTCTATCCAGATTTTCTTTGTGGTGATGGTTATAAATTGTATATTTTGAACTGCGAATAAGAACCGTTTGCTCTTCAAAGCTTATATCGCTAAAATCAAGATTATACAGCTCCATAGGTGTTATTCCTAAACACAAAATCCAAAGTTGCTGCGAATATTTTTCGGTTATTTTATTAATTTCATTTTTTGTTAAAATCTTATGTTCTTTATATTTCTGCGGGGTTGAAAATTTTAAGTTAAATTTATTTTTATCAGAATATTTTTTAATAATAATTTCAAGTTCTTTTGAATAAATTATCAAATATTTTCTTGAATACTCTTCCGAAATCTTTTTATTTTGAAAACTAAAAACGACATCCTGTGTGATTTCAGAAAACTTGTAATTCTTAAAAAACGGAATAATATGCAACCTTACTGCATTTATTTTTACCTGAATATCCTGAGTTCGTCTGAATTTTGCAAGATAGTTTAAATATTCTTTTGCGCCATCTATAAAATTTTCATAAGATTTATTTGATATTTCATCAATCATGAGTTTTTCTTCCTGCGAAAAATTCAAATCCGGTAGCCAATAAGACTTTTCTCTCATTTGTGCAACAAGCTCCGGTGTAAACTCTTTATTAAGCAGCCGTCTAAAACATTGCGGTGTAGGAACAGACATTTTATCGTAAGCATTTGCAAGTTGCTTTACGCATTCTTTTACAGATGGAGCGTTGGGTTTTAAGTACAAATTTTTGAATTCATCATACATTTCTTTTGGTACAGCACTTTGTGCTCCCGGTGCATAGTTTGGGATAAGTCCTCTTATACCGTATTGTGCATATTTTAAGCGGATTCTGTAAAAAGTCGATGGCGATATTTTGTACTCAGGGTGTTCTTTTGAAAATTGTTTTAAAAACGCATCAATACACCGGTTATCAAATTGGCTTGCAATTTTTAGGATAGTATAATATTTAACAATTCTGCGTTTTGCATTCGGTGATGCATTTTCATAGACTTCCTGCTCTTCATCTTTGGAAAACAATGTTTTAATATCAGTTAAATCTTTCCTTTTTTCTATATTTAAATTATGCAATCTGTTTGAGTTCTGCGGTTCTGCTTTTCCATTTGGGAAATAAATATATTCTTCTTTGGAAATTTTATTTATTATTCCTGAATTTTCCAATTCTGACAATATTTCTGAAACTTTTTGCTCTTCAAAATCATCCATAGACAAAATATCATCTATAGTAAATTTATTCAGAATCTTTATCAGTTTGAGAATTTTCTGTTTCATTTTGTATTGCCTCCTTTATTAATATTTCATCTATTGAACTCAATCCGTTTGCTTTAGCAATCGTTTCCGCTTTGTTTATGACTTTTACAATCTGCCTAAATCTATTAAGATTTGAATAAATGTACTTAATCGCACAATCTGTCAATTCAATTTCTGAAAGCTCTTTTACAATAGTTTTAATATCTGATTTGGAAAATCTTTCAAATTTAACAATTTCTGATAATCTGTCGTAAAGGTGGCTGAACTTTTTGAGTCTTGAATGAGCATTTGTCATACCAACCAGAACAACAGGGATGTTAGTTTTGTCGTGAATATCCCTTAAAATTTCTATTGATTTATTTTTATCCATAGTCAAATAATCAACTTCATCTACTATAAGAACCCGAGGTGTCAGAATAAGATTGCGTATAACCTCATCAAAAGAATCTGATATTGAATATTCTCATTTGTTTACTCCTTTTTTATTAAAAAGAGGGCAGCGAACTGCCCTCAATTATTAGATGTGATAACCTTCATTTGTTCCGTCAACTATTCCGGCTGTAATTTTTCCGGCTGTAGCGTTACTTCCTGCAACGGTATAATATAATCTTAAATATTTTTTAATACCGATAGGCAAGAATTTTATAGGGAATTTATACCCTGCTTTTAAACTTGCTACGGGGATTGCTCCCGATTCTACAAGTGTATCTACAGATGAAAAGTTTTCGGTATCAGAAGTCTGTACCCCTACTTTAAGAGATGTGCAAGTTGCAAAATCTGTTACTACTTGTGCAAGAATTTCTACAGGTTCACCCTTACCAATATCGCCATTTACTTTAATACAGTTTGTTGAAACAGCAGAAGCCGTAACAGCCTGTGCGTTTGAAAATAGTGCTTGTTCGTCTAATATCATTTTATTTACTCCTTATAATTAAATTTGTACCAACAAAAGAACGCCCTAATAAAAGGGCGTACTTTTAAACTACTCTTGCTTCTGTATCAAGAATTTGATCGCATTCTCTTATAGGAATACCTTTATAAGATAATGTTTTTTCGCCCAAGTATTCTTGATAAGAAAAGCTTGAATAATAAAGCTATATAATCTGATAAAACTCCGTATGCAGATTCTGATTTCATTTATAATATTTTCATCAAAATCTTGTATTTTGTTATAAGCATTTGAAACTAATGCAATAACTTTTTCTTTATCTTTGTCCGTCAACTTTTCTTGATAAATTATACCGATAAATTTATCAATATCTTCTTGATTTAAGAAACCATACTCCCATAATTTTTTATCCAGTTTATAAATATCATTTGGATTTAATCTATTTGTTAAAGTTGTTTCTTCGTAGTATGGCTTAAATGCGTTGATTATATCTTCATAACTGTTTTTAAAATCGAGAATAAATGTTGAATCTTTGCCTTTACAAGTTCTGTTTAATCTTGATAATGTTTGAACGGCTGAGATTCCTCTTAATTTTTTATCAACATACATTGCAACAAGTTTCTTTTGGTCGAATCCTGTTTGATATTTATTTGCGACAATTAAGACCTGATATTCATTCGTATCAAATGCTTCTGCCAATTTTGCTTCCGATATTCCATTCATTTTAGGTTCTGAATATTCAATACCATTAACTTTAATTTTGCCGGAAAAAGCAACAAGAGCTTCAATATTAGTATATTGTTTTTCTTTAATAAGTTCATCAAAGATGTTTTTGTATTTTACTGCTGCTTCACGAGAGGATGTAACGACCATAGCTTTAGCCTGTCCGTCAAGCATATATTGAATTTTACTGGTGAAATGGTCAAGCATAATTTCTAATTTCTGCTTGAGATTAGTATCGTCAGTATTAATCATATGGGCAATTTTGCGTTTTGCAGTTCTTTCCTTTAATAAAGGATCTTCTTGAATCTTTTTATTTACCTCAAAATATGTTTCATAAGTTGTATAGTTTTGAAGTACATCAAGAATATAACCTTCTTGAATTGCTTGTTTCATGGAATATAAACTGAATGCTTCGCCGTTTTCTTCCCCAAATAATTGAAGGGTTGTCCCTTTTGGAGTTGCAGTAAATGCAATAATTGAGATGTTATCTTGTTTGCCGGCGCTATTTATTTCATCAACCAATAAATCGTAAGTTGTTTTTTCTTCTGTTTCATCTTCTTTAGTCAATGTTGTTGTAACAGCTTCCATCATAGCACCTGAAGTTGAACTGTGTGCTTCATCAATAATTACCGCAAACTTTTTATTCTTAAGTGCTTTTGTGGAATCCGTAATATAACTAAACTTATGAATTGTAGTTACAATAATTTTTGTATTGCCGTTTAATGCTCTTCTTAAATCATCTGAAGTTGAATCGTCATCTAAAACAACAACTTCTCCGGCAGGAGCCTTAAAATGTTTATCGGAAACTGCATCCTGCAATTGTCTATCAACAACAATTCTATCTGTCATAATAATAATTGTGTCAAATATATTAACATCATTATCGTGTAACGATTTTAACAAATGTGATAACCACGCAATAGTATTAGTTTTACCCGAACCTGCAGAATGTTCAATTAAGTAATTCCTGCTTGTATGATTTATTTTCATATCTTCAATTAATCTTTTAATAGCATTTAATTGATGATATCTTGGGAAAATTAAATTTTCCTGAATCTTTGTTTTGCCTGTTTTTTCATCTTTTTTCTTTTCATATTCTATGAAAATAAATTTATCAATCAAGAATAAAATAGAATCTTTTGTAAAAATGTCTTCCCACATATAAGACACTCTTATTCCATCATTGTTTTCTGTAGGAGGATTTCCGGCACCTTTGTTAAACCCTTTATTAAACGGGCGAAAGAACGTATCTCTTCTGCACAAATGTGTTGTCATCCAAACTTCTTCTAAATCCATTGCAAAAGAAACCAAAACTCCCCGCTTGAATTCAAGTAACCTTGTTTTAGGGTCTCTTTCAAATATAAATTGATTTATTGCATCTTTATAATTCTGCCCCGACAAATTGCATTTAAGTTCTATTGCAAATATAGCAATACCATTCAAGAAAATAACGAGGTCAATTCTTTCGTCTTCTTTATGATTAACTTCTTCCATAACGGAAAAAATATTATTTTCGTATTTTTCATTTAAATCTTTATTGTATGACATCGCAGGTTTTGTATACATCAAATCCAACTTTTGCCCATCCATTTCAACGCCGTTTGTTAAAGCATCAATAAGGCTATAGTCATAAATGTAGCGATTGATATTGGATATTATTTGTCCTTCTAAATCATTTTTGTAGCTGTTTTTTGTCTGTAAAAACTCAAGTTTTTCTTTTTGAGTAGCCCATAGAAACTTCATCAAAAGTTCTTTATCCATAGCGAGATAAGCATCATAATGAATTTTAGAATCACGTTCTAAAAATTTGTTGTTATCACGCAGATAATTTAATATTAATCTTTGATAATCTCGTCTTTCTTTTATTCTGTTTGATTCCATAGTTCACCTCAACACGCTACTCGTTTTTTGCCTGTAACATATTCATAAATTAAAGATTTTTTATATTCTTTAATAGTTTCTAACTGTTCTTTTTTGTCGCTAATTGTTTTATCAATTTTTTCACATTCCTTATCAAGATAATCTGCAATATATTTCATTACTTTTATTGGTGGAATTGGTGCTTTAATATTTCCTAATTGCATATTTGTTAATTGATTAATAGTTGCGGTTAAGAAATTTGATAAGTAATAATTGAAAATATCGGACAGCAAAACATATCTTATAAATCTATTATATTCACTTCTAAATACACACATAAATGCACCGTATGAGTTACCTACTGTATTTTTGTCAATTAATGCGCATTTACCGATAAGATTTCTACTTCCATTTCTTGAACATATTAGCAAATCATTTTCTTTTACTATTAACTGTTTTGGAATTAACATTTTTACATAAACATTGTCATCAAATGATAATTTATTGTCTTGAATATTAGAAGAACGTAATACTAAAATTCCGTCTTCATCAACCATATCTTCAGGTTCATATGTTAAACCATTTCTTGCATTTCCAATATATTTTAATCTTTTAATATCCCAATCTTGAGGTATTTGCCCAATCCAATCGATACCACTATCTTTCATCGGAACATTTTTATCAAGACCTTTAGTTACTGTTTCTGTAATCAAAGATTTTTTATAATCTTTCAAAACCTGAATTTGTTCTTCAATTCCACCAATAACCTTATCAATCTTTTCGCATTTCTCATCCAAAAAATCAGCAATAGCTTTTTGTTCCTTTGATATAGGTGTGCATATATAATAATTTGATACTTTTTCTGCAGATAAGTTTGCAGCACACGAACCATTCTGAAATAGTGATGTCTGAAAAACTGTACTATCAGAATTTAAATAATAATTTAAAAAATCCGGGTTAATGTTGTTTGCACGTATAGCAACCAAAGAAGATGCAACTGTTCCTTCATTTATTGACTTATTAATAGAGCAATTTCCAACGCTTCCCCTTAAGCAAAAGACAATGTCGTTAATTTTTAATTTTGCACCACCAAGTCTCTTATATTTTTCATTAGTAATACATTTGCAAGAAGATACATCCAAAAAAGTATCATGAATATTTTCAGAATTTATAAATGGTATACCTTCATCAAGAATATCATTACCACTTGGATATTCTTCGCTTCTGTCTCCATTATAAAATGTTGCATCATATTTTATTCTGGATATATCCCAATTTTCAGGGATTTCACCTATCCAATCTATTTTACTATCTTTCATTATCAAAGTATCAGTTGGCATTTGCTTCCTCCTGACTTGAAATAAATTCTAAAAACTCTCTACCTAATAATGTAACAATGTTATCAGAAGAATCTGTTTTATCTTCATCATCATACATAATAGGCGATTCTATTAAAAAACAACAATTTTTCTTTTCTAAATCAGATAAGATATATTTAAAATCAGATTCTATAACGTTTTTTTCTTTATAATTATTTTTTAAATAATCCAAAATGTAGTCATAACGCTGATTTTTTAAGTCCATCGTATCGTCTATAATTTTTAAAATTTTTAATATTTCTATATGTAAAGTAGTAAAGTCTCTTAATAAATTTAAGAGCATATGTGTTTTAACATCTGTAAATGATTCATTTTTTAGAGCATTTATTGTTGCACTTACATATATTTTCACTTTGTTTGCTTCAATATCTAAACAAGCATCCTTTCTTACTGTGCCTATTAAACTAGCGAAATTTGAGTAATTTCTTATCTTGTCTTCAAAAGATTTATCTAATTTTGAATATTTGTCCAACATTTCATTTTGAAACAGCTCTACTCTCTCGCGCGCTTGTTCATTGAATACATCATCTACTATTTTAACAATTGGAGAACCAATACAAGGAAAACCTGCAACTGCGGCCATGGGTAATGATTTTAAAACTCTTTTTACAATTTTTATTTTACGCATGTGTCACATCCTCATTGGTTTTCATAATTTGTAACTTCGGTTCAATAACCTCTTGAACAAATTTTTCTAATGAATTATCGCAACAATAATCAAAATATAAATTTCTAATATTAAAAATTTCTTTATAAATTTTTTCTATAGAATTTTTAGCTTCGGCTGTATTAATGACATATATTTTTGGATTTTTATGATTATTACTTAATGCAGATTGAAATAAATATCTCACTGATAAATCCGTAGGAGGGAATGAAAATCCATATATATAGATATTTTCAGCTTTCTTTAATTTATCAAAAGCCTGTTTCCACAATGATTCTAATATTATATGATTATAAGCACGGCTTTTATCCAATACAGGAGGAACAATCATAGTATTAAGACCTGCTTTTAGATATTCAAAATCTTTATCATCATATGTAAAATCTTTGCAATAAATCGGTTCATTAAAGCTATTACCTGTATATAACCAATTTATTGACCCGTGTAATTTTAATATTTTAGGGAAATGTGGTCCTTTGCCGTTCATATCCGTAATGAAATGACTGTCGCCTGCTCTATTTCTTAAATTCGTAATAGGTATATTGTAAAATTTTTCATAATGATTGTTCATCTGAACAACTTGACCACTATTGCCTGTATGTCTACTAAGATAATTAATTATTACTTTTTCTAAAATAGTGTCATAATTAAGTGTAATACTGGTAATATCATTCTTGGCAATGTATTTGCCTAGTTTATATATAGAATCATTATTGTCAAAATTCACATCTTTATTTTCAAAATAAACTGAGATTTGATTTGCAATATCCATATATAATGCTTCATCTGCTAAATTTTGCACCGCAGTTTTGTATGGCAATTTTGAAGACAAAAATGTTAATAGCGTTTCAATATTATCTTTATATTTATCTGGTATCTCATTTCTGTAATGCATACCAACAGATTCTTTTTCAGTATTTAAATTATCATGAATTTCTCGAGACAATTCTGACAATACAGGATAGTTATTATCAATAGCTTTTGAAAAACCAGAACCTAGAAAGAATACATCATTAGACATTTTGCAGCTCCTTTAAGGTTTCATTCAGACTGTTTTCAATATCAAAGAACTTCTTCAATAACATTTCTGATTTTTCCGGCGGTTGATATTCATAAAAATATCTTGTGAATGGGAATTCGGCACCAGTTTTGATTACAGGTTTATCTTTTTTAGTTAAATCTTCTTCAAAGAAATACATTGCATCAGGCACATGCGGATAAACTTCTTTTTCAAAATAATTATCAACATCATCATTAACCTTAATAAGCTCTGTATCCTTTGTTTCTTTATCAATTTCAGGGGTACCGTCTGATTTATAAACAATATCTGCGGTTTTATCCATTTGTGATAGTCCCCAAATGACGTTTTCTTTTTGAGCGGTAGATAGTGTTGATGTTTTAAATAAGTCTTTTATTATAGCTTTAAACTTATCGTAGTTTTTATATAAAACATCCGATTTGTTTTTATTCAAAATATCAATAATTTCTTCTCTGATTTTTTTACCGTTTTCATAATCTTTTATTTGTTTATCTTGTTTAGGCTCTCTTGGGTTAGTTTCTAAAAGTTCTTGATACTTATCTTCATTATATAAACGGTCAAAGAATGCAGAATTATTCAATTGTTCTATTCGTTCGTCATTAATAATGAAGTTTCTTTGTAATGGCTGATATACAGCATATTCTTTATATAAAAATTCTTCTTTATCAAAAATTTTAGAATATTCATTCGGTTTAAAATTAGTATAAAGCTCTGTTATTTTTTCAATATCAGTATCAGAAATTTCTTTTCTCTTTTTACCTAAAGATTTACGAAGCGGCTGCCAAAAATCAACTGCATTTATAAATTGAACCTTATTTTTTCTCTCCGGTCGTTTGTTTTTTGAGAAAATGAATGCGTAAATTCCAATATCTGTGTTGTAAAATAATTGGTTTGGAAGTCCGATTATCGCTTCAAGATAATCATTATCAAGCAGCCACCTTCTTATTTGACTTTCTCCACTTGATGTTCCACCTGAAAACAGAGGAGAACCGTTTTCTAATATTGCAGCTCTTCCGGTTTTATCAAGTTTTGCCATCGCATGTTGAATAAATAATAATTGCATATCGCCTGTTCCGGGTAATCCTGCAGGAAATCTTCCATCAGGTTTTTTAGCATGTTCTGCTTTGACTGCTTTTTCAACACCTTCACCTGCGTCTTTTCCGCCCCATGCTTGCCCAAATGGAGGATTTGCAATAACCATTCTCATTGATTGGTTTGGAAAAGCATCTTTTTTCATTGTATCAGCAAATTGAATATTTTTAGCGTCTTGGCCTTTTATCATCATATCAGATAAGCAGATTGCATAAGATTCGCCATTAACTTCTTGCCCAAAAAGTTTTATATCCATTTTAGGATTGATTTGTTTTAAGAACTGGTAAGCAGTTGATAACATACCACCAGTACCGCAAGCCATATCAAGAACGGTTGTAACTTTACCTTCTTGATGCAAATCTTCACTTCCTTCTGAAAGTAAAATATTTACAAGTAATTTTATAACCTCTCTTGGAGTATAGTGATCGCCGGCTTCTGCGTTAGTTGAATAACGCCTGATAATATCTTCAAACATATAGCCCATTTTCATATTATCAACAGTTTCAGGGTCTAAATTTAATTCTGAAAAAGCTTTAACAACGGAATAAAGGCGATTAGATTTAGCCATTTTATCAATTTCTTTGTTGAAATCTAAGCCTTCATGACCATCCTTTTCTTTGGTTTTATCTTCTTTTTCACCGTTAAAAATTACTTTTACGTTATCAGAAAAACCATCGATATAAGCTTTTAGGTTGTCTTTAAGATTATCAGAATCGTTTAATAGATTTTTAAGATTGAATTTGCTTGTGTTATAGAATTGATAACCCGATTCTTTACATAAATAGTCAGGAATGTTCAGTCCATCTTCTATTGCTTTTAAAACTTTATCTTTCGTTTTTTCTAATGCACATTCAAAACGGCGCAATATAATCATCGGTATAATTACTTTTTTATAATCGCTTGCTTTGTATGGACCGCGCAGCTTATTCGCAATCGATAGCACAAAATCTATCTCTTTTTTTACATCTATTCTTTCTTCACTTTTTAACAACAATGCCATTCCCTACCTCATTAATAAACATCCTAGAAGCTAACTTGATTCTACCATGAAAAAACTGTAGTTGGGATTATGTTAAGTCTTTACATTAAAAGTTAATTAAAAATAAAGATTTAGGGTAATCAGTATAATTAGTTATAGAATTTTATTAATATAAGGATATAAATTTGATAAATATTGATAAAAACAAATTAATATCAGTTGAAGATTTCTGCAATGAAATGGGCAGATTAATCTTTTATTTTGACCAGACAATAAATGCAATTAAATTCGATTCGAAAGCTTTAGTGGTATATCTAACTCTTATCAAAAAAATTATTTCAAATGCTGATGCTGCAAATAAACTAATTTTAGAAGGACATATAAAGGAATCTAAAATTATTTTACGGAGTGCGGTTGAAAGTGTAATTTTGATTACATATTTATCACAATTCCCAGAAAAAATAGAGGACTACCTCGATGAAGCACAAATTTTAAAAATTAAAAATAATTTTATTATTTATAAAAATATGCGTGATGGTGAACCAATCGATGTTAATGGGACGACTATATCGAAAGAAGAGCTTTCTGCAGAGAATGAAAGATGCTTTATTTCAATTCAAGAACAAGCAAAGCAGAAAATTCTTAAAGGAATTGGAGTAGACACATATAAAATTAACGATTCAAATTTTGAAAAATTTGATAAGTATTTTACCAATTTCCGTCCACAATTTATGAAATATGAAAAAATGTTTAAAGAATTAGATAATATTGGTTTTAAACTTGAGGATGATTTTATATTTGGTCTCAGGGACATTGTTTATGGATTTTATAATGACAGTTCTCAAATTGCACATGGTTGTTTTTTAGATTGGAGTGAGCCTACACATTTCACACAAAAAGAAGCCGAATATATGTTTCATTTCTTTATGAAAGTTACATTATTTCTTAAAGTATTACTTAAAGGATCTGTAAATTTTGAAAATGCTAATACTCCACAACTTGTCAGAGAAATGCGTAAGTCAAATGACAAGCTGGAAATAATAATTTATGGACAACTTTTACAACATTAATTTTAAATGCCGTTTAAATGTTGTTTAAAGGGTGTTTAATATATGTTTTAATAATTGAACACAAAAAAGAACACATAACTTATCAAAAAAGTATCAGTAAGTTTGAGAATGAATTATCAGGGAATTTAAGAATTTGTATCAGTTAGTTTTGAAAGATTTCCCCCAGAATGTAAAAAGTTTGAGAATTCTCTCAAACTTCCGGGGGTAGTATTCTTAGACTAACAGATAATTTATAGTAATTATTGCTATTATTTAATTATAGGTACTATTTATTTAATTTCTCCTACTTTTCATGTCAAAATCGTGATACTTTGTATCAAAATCCGTGACACTCAATATTGTTAATTAAATATTTTATTCAGTTGTCATACACAATTTAACTCTCTGTTAAAGCAATATCAAGCGTTTGCCAAATTATTGAAACATTGCGACACAAAGATTTTTTAATCTTTCAAGCATCCTATCGGGACAATAAAAGTATCATCATCTTTATACGCATATTTTCCGGTGCCGGTTATAACCATTTTAAATGAAGGTTTTTTCATAAGATTATAATCAATATTCTCTGCCAGTTTGTTAAGTGTGTATTTACCTTCTTCAATAGCTTTATCTCCGCCAAGTTTTATTTCTATTAATCCATAAGATCCGTTTCTTAAATGTATAACTGCATCACATTCAAGTCCGTTTTTATCTCTATAATGATATATTGTGCCGCCAAGAGAATCTGCATATACTCTCAAATCTCTTATACACAGATTTTCAAAGAAAAATCCCATTGTTTTTATATCATCTATTAAATCATTCGGTCCTAAACCCAAAGCTGCAGCTGCAATAGAGGGGTCTGTAAAATATCTTGTATCTGTTGTTCTTATGGCTGTTTTTGAGCGTAGATTAGGATTCCAGGCATGCGAATCTTCTATTACAAATATTTTCTGTAATGCATTTATATAATTGTATATTGTAGGATTTGTTCCCAAATTATTATCTTCATTTACGTCATCAGATAATGAAATAAGTTTTGTTTGTGTTCCGATAGAACGTGCATAAGCTCTTAAAAGTCTTTTGGCCCTTTCGGGATTTCTTTCAATATTATCTACTCTTGAAATATCAGAATTAACAACGGCATCGTAATAATCTATCGCCTGTGATAATGCTATATCTTTCTTTAAACCAACAGCTTTTGGCCACCCGCCTCGGCATATTAAAAATGACAGTTCATCAATATCAATGGTATTTTCTCCGTCAATATCCGTTTTATCGCTAAATAATTCAGATAAAGAAACACTTCCGTTACTTTCTTGTGATTCAAATAGTGACATCGGTCGCATAAGCATTCTGGAAATTCTTCCTGTTCCGGTGTGTGTTATCTCTTTTAAATCAGCAGGAACGGCTGAGCCTGTCAAAATAAACTGATTAAATTCATCACGTTTATCAACTTCAAATCTTACTGCATCCCATAATTTTGGGGCAAGCTGCCATTCGTCAATTAATCTTGGTGTTTTACCGTTCAACAATCTGGATGGACTAAGTTCTGCTAATCTGATATTCTGTTCTTTTTCTTCAGGATTTTGCATACTTAATATGCTTTTAGCAATTTGCGAAGCTGTTGTTGTTTTGCCGCACCATTTTGCACCCTCAATTAAAACTGCACCTTTTGCATTCAGTTTCTTTTGTAATATTTTATCTGCTATTCTTATTTTATATTTTTTCATAATCTTATCCTGTGATTATTATAAACTATATTTTATAATTTGGCAAGTTTGTATTTTACATATTGGCGAATATTTATTTTATATATTGGCTTAAGCTACTTCATTTTTTATAGAATTGTAGCCCATTCTTTTATTAATATATCCAAACTATATCTGGCATTAGCTGGGCTTGTTGATGGCATTTTGCAGCAATTATATTTTCCCAATAAATCCGGAAAATATTTTTTAAAAGCAGAATAAGATTTATTCCCGTTTAAGCATATTGTTTGGATATTTGGGTATTTTATTAATAGTTTCCTTATATCATTCGGTGTTTCGTTTTGAATATCTGAATCCAGGCTCCCTTGTCTTTTACAGGATTTTATTGTATCCCAAAGGGCAATTTTGTTGTTTAAAAGTGTTTTTAATTTTGTTTCATAATCAAGTTCTGATAATTTAGGTTCATTACAAATACTGCCCATAACTTTCCAAAAACGATTTTGAGGATGAGCATAATATTGTTGTTCCTCAAGTGATTTTACTCCCGGCATTGAACCTAAAATAAGAATTTTTGAATCATTATATATTGAAGGTTTGAAGCTTTTGCAGTTATTCATAAGAAAATATTAACATTAAAACACATTCTGACACATAACTTATTAAAAAAGTATCAGATATTTTGAGAATGAATTATCAGAGAGTTTTGGAATTTGTATCAGGGAGTTTTGAAATTTTTCCCTCAAAATGCTCATAATTTGAGAATTCTCTCAAACTTCCGAGGGTAGTATTCTTAGACTAACAGATAATTTATAGTCGGACTTTTCAATTTGTTCTGTCTATTTATACTATAACTCGAATTTATACCGGATTTTTCGGTAACAAAAAGTGCAAGAAAACGGACATTTCGTCTCCTTTCAGTCAATTTGCATAAAATCGCTAAAACCTAAAGACAATAGGTAACACAGGCTAATTAATTACAATTCAAATGTCCCAAATAAACCCCAATGCCAGTGGCGAGAGTCGCCAAATGCGAGTTCGGCGGATTTCCGTACGGACGACACGAACGAAGTGAGTTAGTCCGGATAGCGAGAATACCGAATTGGCTGAGCCGAAAGGCTCAAGAATGAGGCTATTCGAGTGTATTATGTCGAGTAGTTCTCTCTTGGCGTTTAGTTTGCTACTTTTTGTAAAATAGCCTATTTATAGGGGTTTTGGCGGTCGGAAGTTGAAGTGTCCTCAAAATAGCAAACTACTCAGATTTACTCATTATTTACTCTTACCGGTCTGCCATTTACTCACTATTTACTTGTGTTTTAGTGTGGTGTGCTATTTTGTGGTTAGTTCGCTACTTTACGGACTGATAGGGGATAAATTTTAAGGATAATTTTTTCAGTAGCAAATGATGTCAAATTCACAATGAACTATGATGTTCGTTATTTGACATTTACCGTACTTGATAATGGCACAGAAGTTATTTCAAGAGTTTATCCTGTAAGAGCGATGTTGTATCCAAGCCAAAAGCCGCAACAAGCACAACCTGAAAAACCACAGGAAGAACAAAAAGAAGAAAATAAAAAGGATAAGAAAAAGAAAAAAGATTAGGAGTTTTGGGGTAAAGATTCATCACTTCTGCCGGCAATTCCTCCGGCGAAGAACAAAAGTCGCGATTTCCGCTACCGGCTTTTTGTTTTTTATAGGTGTAATGTCGGTGGATTGGGATAAAAAATAAGCCGTTGGTACGGCTTATTTTTTGTGTTTATTGGTTTGAGTGTTGGTTACGGATTTGTTACTATTCCACCATATTGCATTAAAAGTTGAGCAACATCATTTCTGCCTTTTTCTCTGGCAATCCATAATGAAGTATGTTTGAAACAATCTTCTATATTCGGATTAGCACCAGCCTCAAGTAATATACGAACTGCCTCTATGTTACCCCAAGCAGAAGCAGCCCATATCGGAGTTATGTCATAAGACACCCACCTATTAACTTTTGCACCCTTTTCAATAAGTAATTTTATGATTTCGATATTCTTTCCCATGACTGCGTAATATAAAGGGTTTTGCCCATTATTGACATCCGCACCGTTTTCGATTAAGTATTTTGCGATTTCGTACTGACCTTTATCACAAGCGATTGCTAACATTGAAACATCTGACATCAATTGATAACTTTTGGTAGCATTAACATCGGCACCGCCTTCAACAAGCAGTTGAACCTTTGCTAAATCACCCTTTTTAATCGCACTTGCAAGTGCATTCGTGTCACTTGCGGCTTGGCATTGAGTTAATCCACCAAACATAAATAAAACTAATAAACTAAACAATAAAAATAACTTTTTCATACTTTTCCCTTTCATTTTTGTCATTGCGAGAAAATCTTTGATTTTCGTGGCAATCTATCTGTTATTATGGATTGCTTCGGTCGTTTCACTCCCTCGCAATGACAGTAATTATTTCACCCCGCATATTGCATTAATCAAATATCCTGATAAATAACCTTCTTTGTACCATTCTAATTGACCTGCTTTTTTCTTTAAAATCCAAGGTGTTGGTGATTTCCAATCAGAGTCAGTAGGTTTCCAACCCTTGCGACTACAACTTACTATATAATTATCGATTCTGCTCGTTTCTCCTTTAGTATTTTTTATGTCTATGTAAAATGAACGAACATAACCCCACCTGTTTTTTAAGGAATTAATATCATAATACCATTCCGTACCGTCTTTTGCAGTCATAAAATGCATCCATTCCGGTTCAAGTTTGTATTTAGCAAACGCAGGAATTGAAATTGTTAATACTAAAAATAAAACTATAAATATTTTTTTCATTATTACCATTCTTCTCCGCAAAATTCATCAAACAATGCCCCTGAAGTATATTCCTTTTCCGGAGTTTTGGGTGGCTCAGATAACCAACGTATATTTTTTATTCCATCCCTTTGCCAATATTGAGGGGGAACCATTATATCTCCATTTTTGGAATATAAGGCACATCTTATGAAATATGTGAACATTTCTTCTTTGCCGTCATGTGTGACATTTTTGACATGTATGTGTCTGCTTTTTTCAAAAGCTTCATAATATTTTATAGAATTTAAGTCATAATACAATCCTGCACCGTCATTTGCTGTCTTTAAAGGTATCCAATCGGGTTCTGTTTTCTGCTTTTTAGCAAATGCAGGAATTGAAACTACTAATATTAGAAATAGAACTATAAATAATTTTTTCATTATTTCCCCTATTTCATTATCCCGCCATATTGCATTATAAGTATTGATGCATCTCTTAAATCTCTATAATGCCATAATGCAGTATGCCCTTCATTATCTTCTATATTCGGGTCTATACCTGCTTTAAGAAGTATATCAACACGATTATAGTGTCTATTAAATGTTAATGCAGTATCTCCATATTTACTACGGCAATTTAAGTCCGCACCATTTGCAATTAAAAGCTTTAATATTTTGTTTTCATTTTCTAAATTTATATTCCGATATCCAGCAAACATCAATGCCGTATGTCCATTACCGTCTTTTGCGTTTACATCCGCACCATTTTCAATTAAGTATTTAACAATTTCATAGTGGTTATAATAACTTGCTACCATTAATGCAGTTGTACCCATTTGTAGTATAGAACTTTTACCATTAACATCAGCACCGCCTTCTACAAGTAATTGTACTTTTTCAAAATCACCTTTTTCGGCAGCTTTTACTAACTCACGAGAACTACTTGCTTGGCATTCATTTATACAACCAAACATAAATAAAACTAATAAACTAAACAATAAAAATATCTTTTTCATTTTGAACTCCTTTATTATTTGCCATTACAAAATTCATTGTATAAAATTCCTGAAACATATCCTTCTTGCTGTTTGAAAATTTCAGCATAAGAATAATCTGTTTTCGTCCGTTTTCAAATTTATGGTGCAAAAAATTGCACCCTACCGGCTAATATTAAAAATAGAACTATAAATATCTTTTTCATTACATTCCCCTACAAAATTCATTATACAGAATACCCGAAACTTGTTCCTGTTCAGGAATTTTCCAACTAAATGGAGAATACCACATCTTTTTAATAGAAACATTTTCTTTATATGCATATCCGCCATAACCTTGTTGGATAGACGTCTCAGAAGTACAACCAAGCATATAAGCGTACTTTTTCGTAACTTTATTTGTTGGGTTATAACTTTTTACTATAAGTCCTATTTCTTGAACCCCTTTAAATTCATGTATTGTATTCAAATCATAAAACCATTCTATGCCGTCTTTTTCGGTTACAATAGGAATCCATTCAGGCTCTTGTTTTTGTTTCGCAAATGCAGGAATTGAAATTGTTAATATTAAAAATAAAACTATAAATATCTTTTTCATTATTTCCCCTTACAAAATTCGTTATGCAAATATTCTGATACATGACCTTTTTCAACTTTTTTAACATTTGTACCAAAGGCCTCACCAATTTGTCCAAACGGGTCAAAAGATTTTAGAGGTGTCATACGATAATAATCTCCAAAACAAACGATATTTTTATATTTTTTTGTTGTTTTGGTATTCTTATTATAACTCTTTGTAATAACAATTATTGAATTATAATTATTACTTTTTTTCAGAGAATTCAAATCATAATACCACTCAGTACCGTCTTGAGCAGTCATAATTGGCATCCAATCAGGTTCCTGATTTTGTTTAGCAAAGGCAGGGATTGATAAAGTTAGTATTAAAAATAAAATTAAAAATATTTTTTTCATAATATACCTTTCTTTTTGTCATTCTGAACTTGTTTCAGAATCTGATAAATTAATAGACCCTGAAATAAATTCAGGGTGACAATTGAATTAGTAATGTGTTGTGTATGAACCGTATTTGGTATATGTAGTTGTTGAATAATGCGGTCTGTTTAATATTTGATTTTGTTTTTGTATAAGTTGGTTTTGTTGTGCTTGCAACTGATTTTGTTTTTGCAGTTCATATATTCTCTGTTCTTCCAGTGACTGCATTTTTGCGGCCTTTGCATCAGAATCAAGTTTTGCAAGAGTCTTATCAACTTTTCTGTTTAAACTCATAAATGCAGCTTTTAGATCATTCCCGCGATATTGCAAAGCCCTGTTTAACTCGTTCTCCATCGCAAGATTTACAATTTGTTCAACATCAGGTTCTTCATAAAATCCGGTTATAGATTTACTTGCAGCTCTTACTTTCCCCTCATAAATTTCAGCCATTTTAGCATTTATCTCTATTACATTTTGTGTATTATCAGTAATTTGTTTTGCTTTATGATAAAAATCCAGTTTTTCGTTGTCATTTGTAGAATACTCTGCAGCTTTGTAAGTAATTATGTAGTCATTTGGTTTTGCATTATAAGCATCTTTAATATATTTCATTGCTAATTGATTATTCCCTAACGCTTGATATCCATCAGCAATAATCATTAAAGCTCTATGGTAATGTTTTGAACTTGATGGTACTATTTTGCCAATTTCGATTGTTTTATTATAATTTCCTACCTGATAATAACAGTCTGACTGCATTAAATAGCCCAAATAATCATCCATTCTTTTATATTTATCAGGTGTAGTCAACAAATAATCTAATGCCTGTTGGTAATTATCTTTGCCCCAAGCACTATAACCTAAATAGTAGTTAATTTTATCTTTAGGAAATATTCCTTGTGTATCTGCACTGTTTAGTGATTGAGCCCATTTAACTATTTTATCTAATTTGGCTTGTGACTTTTTATTATTAAAATCACTTAAAGCAGTATTATAATAAACCAAAATTGACGGAATATACTTATTATCCATTTGATAAGCCTTTGAAAGACTTACTGAATCCCCTTTGTTCAAAAGTTTGTTAATTTTGACTGCTTTTTTATATTGTGCTTTATCAGAGTCAGACAGGCTCTTAATTTGGTCTTTGTTTAAGGCTCTGAATGTTGCTCTGAAATTTTCATTGTCAATATTATACCATTTCATATATGACGGCTGAATGTCATAATTTGTAACACTTACAGAACCTCTAAAGCTTGTATCATCCGAATAGTTTTCTGCAAAAACAACACTTCCAACACTCAATGCCGTTATCAGTAATGCAGATATAAATATTTTCTTTCTCATCTTACCACCACTCCTAATATATTATTTTGCCACATTTAAATAATACCATGAATTTGGCAAATTGGGTAGCTACATTAAGGAATAGAAATAAATTGAAAATACTAAAATGAACATTATTATATTTTATATCGTTATAAAAATGAGAGGTGTAATTATGAACAAAAAATTATTAATTTCTTTATTATCAGTTTTGGTATTATCAACAACTGTTGTATTTGCTGATGATACAACCACAACAAACACAAGACCGGAACCGCCAAAGTTTGAAAACGGAACACCACCTGACTTTGTTAAAGGACAGTCACCGCAGGGACAACCTCCACTAATAAACGGTGAAAAAGGTCAAAATGGTCAATTTGGCGGCAGACGACCAAGTAAAAAACCTGATTCTCAACCGGGCGGAAAAATGGAGCCGAAAGAATGGGATACATCATCTGATAACGGACAAAACTTTCAGGGCGGACAGCCACCACAATTTGACGGAAACAACTCAAACGGCAGACCGCCAATGCCGCCAAAAGAAAATACTTCAACCACTTCAAGTGAAAGTTAAATATTATTCTTAATTCCAATAAAATGTCGGTTCTCATACCGGCACTTTTATTTTGTTATGTTATAAAATAACTCTAAATTATATGGCTAAAATTTTAGTTCATCTAACCGTAAAAGAGCAAACTATCTGCTAATGAGTAGCAAACCATATGTCTGTTTACATCGAGCGTGGAGGAAATCCAAGACGAGCCTCGTCGTTCCCGCCATTTACTTAAAATACCGCTATAACGTTTTTTCATTTTATCAGTTCCCCTTATATAGATTGTGTTTCGGCTAATTTTGTTAATATTATTGAATTTTAATTGGTTCAAACATCGTTTGTCCTATTGTTATTTTATCTTGTTTATATAACAGAAGAAAAACTATAAGAAAATAAGTCTTAATTAGATGATTACACAATAACAAATAATAGTTAAATTTTTAAATTCTTTATTGTATTTTGGATTTTTACACAAAAATCTTCTATTTGTTTTCTGCTTTCTTCATCAAGTGAGCTTGAAATCCTGATTAAATCTTCTTCTGAACACTTTTTAGAAAGTTCATTTATTGCTCCCATCTCATTTAATATTATTAAAAAATCGTGTATATCCATATTATTCTCCTAATCTGTTTTTCTTAATATTAACGAAAGTGGAATAATCATTATTATTGTTAAAGCATACACTTTATATGAACTCATAAAAGCACATAAATTTACCTGTTGCATTAGTTGTTTATATATCACCCCATAAGCATGCTGTGCTGCTGTTATACTGTCTTGTCCCATTTGCATAAATTGAGCAGTTAGGACATTAATTCTTTCCGCAAAGTTATTATTCAAAACTGTCAAATGATCTATAAGGTATGACTGGTGTATTTGTCCATACCTTGATACTAAAACACCGACAGATGAAGTTCCGATAGCACATCCCACATTTTTAATAAGGTTTTGTAAACTGGAAGCATTTGTCATAGATTCTTTTGGTATGGTTGAAAATATGACTGTGGTTGCAGTTACAATTATAACAGTCATTCCGACACCTAAAAGAATATTAGGTATGACTATATTTGCATAGGATATGTTTAAATTAAGGCTTGAAAACATATAGCACCCGACGGCAACAATCAATAGTCCCATTATAATTTGGTGCCTTGCATCAAGCACCTTACTTAATATTGCAGAGAGTGCAGCACCCGATAAACTGCCTATACCCATAGGGCCTGCCGCCAATCCGCTTAAAAATGCTGTATATCCCATAAGTGCTTGCAAAAATTGAGGCAAAATCGCTATTGTTCCGTAGCATATAGCAAAAGTTATTGTTAATATTGTCGTTCCAAATGTATAATTCCAGTTTTTTAAGACTCTCAAATTCAATAACGGTTCTTTTGTATGAAGTTCCCAATATACAAATCCTATAAAGGCTATCAAACTACATAATCCTAATTTACAAATGTAAGCCGAATCAAACCAACCGTTTTTTTGACCGTTATCTACCATAATTTGAAAAGTTGAAATCCACATTATTAGAAAAGTAAATCCAACGTAGTCCATTTTATGCCAGCCAACTATTTTTAAATATGGTGGATTTTCAACATACAGTCCAACCATAATAAATGCGGCTATACAAAGAGGAACACTTATGAAAAATACATAATTCCAACAATATTCGGTTGTTAAATATCCTCCCAATATCGGACCGATTATAGGTGCGATTGTTACACCAAGCGAAAAAATTGCGATTGCCTTTGATTGTTCATTTTTTGGATAACTTTCAAGTAAAATTGCTTGTGATAACGGTATTAGACATCCTCCACCTAAGCCTTGCAAAATACGCCCAAATATCATTACTTCAAAGTTAGGAGCACATCCGCATATTATTGCAGCAATACCAAAAGTAGCAAGACAACCCATAAAAAACTGCTTCCTGCCAAATACTCTGCAACACCAGTCCGTAGCAGGTAAAAGTACACTGCATGCGATTAGAAACATAGTTACAATCCAAAGACTTTCATCATCGGATATTGAAAAACTTCCCGCAATAGTTTTTAAAGCAACATTGGCAATAGATGTGTTTAAAACATCAACAAACGTTGCAAGCATGACCGCAATCGTAATTAGTGTCAAACTTGCCTTTGGTCTCCATTCTGTATTTTCGATAATTTCTTCTGACAATTTTATTCCTCTTATGTATGGTAATTACAATATATGATAAAAACCAAATATTGTAAACATGTTTATTTATGTTAATATCTTAAATGAGGAATAATATGGCAAAGCAAAGACTATTTTATAAACTTATTGTATCGGCAAGAATCTCACAAGTATGTGCTATAAGATTTTTTAATGAAAATAAAAAAGCAGATATTACTTTTAATCAGTATGAAATATTATCAGCATTAAAAAATGGTAATTATTATCAAAGAGATTTGGCGAAGTACTTATTTAAAGGAACTTCTAATTTAAGTAAAGATATCAAAGTATTAGAAGATAAAGGTTTACTTAAACGAATAATGAAAACCAATAATAATAGAATGGTTAAAACTCTGCATTTGACACAAAAAGGTAAAAATTTAATAGATAAAAATGAAGATTTAATAGAAAATTATATAGACGATATTTTAAAAATTTATAATATTCAAGAATATAAACAATTTGAACAATATTTAGATATGCTTAAAGATAAATTAACAGAATCTGTTGATATGATTTTGGAATAGAGGCTAAAGAGGATTTTCATGCTTGTTCTTTAAAACCTTGCAATTTATAGAAGGAATTTAAAGTGTATAGATAATTTTTAATATTTATGCTACCATATCAAGTAGAGATATGAGATAACATATCTTTCGGGTAGTAGGGGCATTTATATGCTTGCAATAATTTTGAACCAAGAGTTCGAACCTGTGAGCGTCAACCCCGCCATTTAATCAAAAAAAATGTCCGCTAGTCGGACTTATTTTTTTGTCAAAATCGTGGAATAAAGAGGTTTGAAACGAGCAACTTTAGTCACGATACAAAGCGAACCGTTCCAGTGAATTATTTTGTTAGAGGTAATATTGCTTGTAGCATCTAACCACTAAAAGCAAACATATAAATACGCCAAATATTAAACTGACACCAATTGTGGGAATTTAAACTACCAAAATTATACCTGAGCCAATACTTTTGTTTCATTTTCAAATATTGAATACAAGGGTTCCGGTATTTTGCGATAAAGTTTTCCGTCAAAATGCACCGCAACTATTACAACATTTGCAGTAATAAAAATTTTTTCTGTCTTTTTTGATTTAATTGTTTGCTTAAAAGTTGCAGTCAATCCGTTAAATTCAGAAACTTCCGTTTCAATAACCACTATATCTTCAAGTTTTGCAGATGCTTTATATTTTATATTTATACTTGAAACAGGGAGTAAGATATCCATATTTTCAAGTTCTTTGAGTGAATATCCGCATTGAGTACAAAAATCTACTCTGCCCATTTCCATCCAACGCAAGTAACTTCCATGCCAGACTACACCATAGTTATCCGTATCGGAAAAATATACCTTTTGTTCAAATATATGCTTCATAAGGCTATTGTAACATAAAATACGCATATACTAACACTTTTTTATATATTTATTATTTCTGTAAATTAAAAATTTTTCATAACGGGAAATACTTAAAATATCTTAAAGAAATCAATTATTTAGTCAAAATATTATTTTCGGTAGTTTTATAAAGAGAGTAAAGTGTGTAAAATTTTGGAGGTTAAAATATGTCTACTGTTCCTGTTATGTCTTACGGTTATCCAGTGTATTCAACAGCGTGTACTTCTATGCAGCCGAAAGTTCAGCCTGCTTCAATGGAAGCTTTTGAAGGAGAAACTCAGGTTTTGATGACCGCTTACGAAAATTATATGAAAAATGTTGGCGGATATCAGAATATCAACGGTCACATGGTTCATGTTACAACTGCAATGCACACGGATTCTTTAGCTTTTCAAACGGCTGAAGCTATAAGTAAACGCTTAATTGCGCTCGGAGCTTTACCAAATCCGTATCAGACAACTCATGTTGCATAATCAGTATTTAAATATTAAGTCCCTTATATATTAAAACCCTAAAACCGACTTTTTAACTTTGTCCGGTTTTAGGGTTTAAGTTCATTTTTATAATGGACTTTTTTTTAGGCAATTTTTTGAAAGAAAAATACTTATATATATAGGGGATTTAAGAACAAGAAAGGATTTTTATGGGAATACAAAAATGTGCATTTAATTTTATTGTTGAACATGCGGGGAAATTAACTAAAAGTGCTTTATGTGCAAAAAGTACAAACATAGCCGGTATAAAAGGCTTAACCTATGTCCCGAATAAAGGTAACTCATTTGAAATAATTGATCCGTTACAGGCATTTTTTAACGAACATAAAGCTCAACTCAAAAAATTGGTTACAGATAAACAAGGTAATTTTTTATATAAGGAAAATGATAAATACTCTCTAGTTGAAATTTCCGAACAGGAAGCACATAAAATTAAAAATTATACCTTGAAAGGAGGTAAATATTACAAGCAAGTAGTTACTCAAAAAGGTAAAATAAAAAAAATTAATATAGATAAAGAATATCCAAAATTTAATGAGAAGCTTGGTATTCTTGAACATGGAACAAGTGCAGAAAATTATGAATCTATTTTAAATGAAGGTTTTAAAATTAATAAACGTAAATTTGCAGAAACTTTCCATGGAATATATATGACCCGTCTTGCTGATGGGAAAAATACATACGGAGTAAAACGAGTACAAGCATTGTGTAATGAAGATGTAGCTTTTGGAGATTTAAATAAAATTTCGGATTTTTTATATGCCGACTCCGAAAAATTAGATAAATATATTAAATCATTGGGTGAAAAATTTAGTTCACGCGATATAAAAGAATTGTTGCTAAAAGATGAGTTTATGAGCAGAGGATTAAAGGGACTTTATAGTTCAGAAGTTGGTTTATTTGCACAATGTAAAGCTCTTGTTATTTTTAATTCAAATGATTTGCAAATAATTAAATAACAAAATATAAAACTTATTCTAAAGAAAAACAACGTAAGCAGGATATTTTATATTTATGCTTGGAACAAACTTTGCGTAATTTTATGAAAATTGTGCTTATTTGCAAAATAGAAAATGCACATATTATAAGTAAAATTTTAAAGAAAAGAACTGCTAAAGCTCAATAAAAACCTGCCTAAAGGAGTAACGGCAGGAGGTTTTATTTACTCTTGTAATCGTGCATCTGATTACAAAAGTTTTTGAGTAAAAGAGACATCAATGATATTATTACGTTATTTTTAAATTCGTCAAATTTTTATTTTCTTGAAGTTTACTGACAATTAAATCAAGTCTGCAACAGAATGCAAAAAAGAATTCTAATTGTTAAGCAAAAAATTTACATTTTTTTTGTAAATTTTATATTTTTTGCTTACAAATTTTGACTAAAACCATGTCATATAATGAAAAATCTTGTCAATTACCCGAATGGTTAGGTATAAATACCCTCTTGCAGACTATTCAAAAAATCATTATAATGTGAATGTTTTTAAGATTTACACTTTTCGTTAATGCGCAATAACAATTATTGTAAAATCCCAGACTTATACACAATTAAATAAGGAGAAATCAAATGCCGAAATTAAAAGATTTTTTTAACAAAATTTCTAACAACAATAGGATATTTACCGCTGAGGACATCGGAGAAATGTCAGGCAACGAATACCAACAAAATGAAAAAGCAATATTTCACCAGCTAAAAAACTTAGGTATCCCAAGACGAAACCAACTAAACGGAAACCCTGATGTTGTGTATGTTAATTCATATACTAAAGCTGATGGTACTCAAGTTAAAGCGCACTATCGTTCAAAAAATGGTAGTTCAATGACTGGTGCTGCTGCGAATTTATCAGGTGTAGATAAAGAATTTGATAGGCCTCTAAATATTCAAGTTAAGAACTATGATACAGGAATACCAAATTTATCTAATTACTCTTACTACAATGATTTGAATACAAAATTAGAACAAGAAGTAGGCGATTTCTTGAGAGCAAATACAAATTCTCCTCAGTTGTATTCAAATGACATTCGTCATCAATATGTAAGTGCTCTTTATGCTCGGAATTTAGGACAAGAACAAGCAAAGTGGTTAGGTGATTTAAATGAAAAACTTCACTTTAGCAATACCGGAAGTGGTGCTTATGATACCGCTTTAGATCAATTAAATAACGAAATTGGCAGACAGTATGCACAAAAATATCCAAATGCTACTAAAGAAGAACTTTTACAAATTTTATTGAATGACTGGCAAAAAAATTCTAATTATGCTGAAAATAGGTTAAAAAGAAGATAAATTTAATGCCTTAATTTCTTATGCAATATAAACATTATTAGTGCAATAATTATGACAAATAGTATATCTGAAAGGTCAGAAAAAATACGAGTGAAATCGGTTATATCGTTATAACCGATTTTGTCTGTTAAGTCATAATGTAAATTAGAAATAGTTCCTTCAAATAATTCAGCTATAACAAAAAGAACAATATAAAATAATATTGACAATAAAATTTTGTATAAAGATTTTATTTTTAGTAATATGTAAAATAAAACTGTTGGTAAAATTAGCAAAAAGAAAAACATATAAAAAAATATATATAAAATTTGCAGATATAGCAAGTATACATAAATAGAAATAAAATCAATTAATACTTTAATAAACTGTTTTAGCGTACATTCCAATGCACGAATATAAAAGAGACATCAATGATATTATTACGTTATTTTTAAATTCGTCAAATTTTTATGGTTAAATTTTGGCATTTGTCATATAATTTTTTTATGAAAAGAATTTTTATAACATTAATAATTATCTGTGCAGCCTTAACATCTTCTTGTTATGGATTTACGTTCCCGAATAAAAAGAATGAAGTTCAGGAGCAAACAGACGTCAAGTCTCAACAGGCAAGAGTGCTGTATGCTCAGAATGATATTGACGGAGCGTTGAAAATTTTAAGTAAAAAAGCTGAAGAAGAACGAACTGCTCAGGATTGGCTTATTATCGGAAATATTATGCAGGATAAAGAAAAAATCAATGAAGCGGTTTATATGTTCAGCCAGTCGGTAAATAAAGACCCGAAATTTTATAAAGCACATTACAATTTAGGCTATATTTACCTTTCTCAGAACAAGCCTAATATGGCGATAACAGAATTTAAACAGGTAGTAAAATACAAACCTGATTTTTCTTACGGATATTACAACATGGGTTGCGCATATTTGAAACTGAACAAATATTCAACTGCCAAATATTATTTTTTCAAAGCACTTGATTTAAAAGCAAATGAGCCTGATGTATATTATAATTTAGCATATACATTTAAAATGCTGGGCAAAGAAAAACAAGCACAATCTTATCTTGATTTATACAACAAAATGATGGAGTCACATGAACTATAAGGGTGTAATATTCGATTTTAACGGTACATTGTATTGGGACAGCGCAAAACATAAACAGGCTTGGCGTGAATTTTCCAAAATTTTACGAGGGTATGAATTTAGTGATGAAGAAATGGTAAGGCACATGTTTGGGCGTACCAATGAAGAAATTATTGAATACGCAATAGGCAAAAAGCCCTCTGCACAAATGGTTGAAAAATACGGTCAGGAAAAAGAAGAATTATACAGACAAATGAGCATTAAAGATTGTGAAAATTTCCATCTGGCTAAAGGTGCTGAAAAATTTTTGGATTTTTTAAAAGAGAACGATATTCCAAGAACAATTGCAACAATGTCCGATAAAAAAAATGTCGATTTTTATATAGAAAGTTTTAATCTCGAAAAATGGTTTGACACAGATAAAATCGTTTACGCTGACGGTATTATCCCAAGCAAACCCGCTCCTGATATTTACCGTATAGCCGCAAAGAATATCGGCTTATCTCCTGAAGAATGCGTTGTTGTAGAAGATGCACTCTCAGGAATTGAATCCGCAAGAAGCGCAGGTATAGGTAAAATTATTGCGATTTGTTCCGAAGAGCCTCCCGAATTGTATGAAGAAATCCCTTGTGTTTCTGCGATTATAAATGATTTTGACGAATTAGACAGAAGTCTTTTTAGCGTAAAAATAAAAAAATAATTCCAAAAGGGTTGAAAAGGCATGGGACATAGTTTATAATATTAATAGCAGTTAAAAATACTGTATTTTTGTTCATCTAGAATGGAAAGGGGCGAAGAGCCCCTTTCCGTTTTTGTGTTTAATTGTTTAAAAAATTTCATATTTTGTCTTATTTAATAGCAAAAAAAAATTTGTTCGGGTATTATAAATATTATCACAGACTTGTTAAGGAGAAAGTAATGAATATAAGACCCGTTTCGGGAATGGAAAATTTTAATAATATACATTTCACATCCCGCAAAAATAAAAATGACAACCCCCCGCAAACTGTTGAAAGCAGTAATTCAACTTTGGCAAAAGTACCGTTGGCACTTTTGATTGCAATGAGCCCTGTTGGTGCAAATGCCCAGATGGAATACCCTGAAAGAATGCAGGATGTAAAAGTTGAGCATTTTGATAAAAAGCATGTGTCTGTAAATCGCAAAGCTAAAATATTATCAGATGGTCAATCCATGATTTTTACAACATTGAATAATGATAAAAACAAAAAAAATTCTGAAATTCTCGGGTTTAAGTACAGAGAAAATGATGATAAGCCTGAATACAAAACGGGAATTATACAGGCAATATGTAAAGACAAAACCTATGATGACAGATACATAATAACTTACAGACCGACTGAAAATGATGTTCCAAATTATGTAAGATTATGTACTGTTCCGAAAAAATTTGGAAAGCATATTTTAAAATTTGCAAAATCACTTCAAAACAATGATGCTGTTAATATCGGTTCAATATACGATTTTGAAGAAGCTTTTGGTATTTCTAACGTAGACGGTGCTTGTCCGATAGAAGAAATTGCCACACAAGAAAGCCACGACAAATCGTGGGATAATTTAATCTTCCTTTTGGATTTTAAAAAGTAATCAGCACAAATATCCGCCCATACCCATCATGCCTAATCCCATATACGGCATTCCAAAGGTTTGGGTATACATAGTGTTATAATTGAACGAATTAAAAAATAGCTGCGGGGTCACAACACCCAGTATTCCGAGTGTGGCTGCGGTATTTTTTTGTGCATCTCCGTAACCATAAGCAATATTTATATCATTCACACCCCTCAGACCAAAATCCTTATATGCGTAATAGCCTGCTTCATTACGCAAAGCACCGTTCATAAAGTTGCCTATCATATTATTTGCGGCAACAGAAGAGTTTACACCGTCAGCTTTGTTTTGGAAATATGTCGCCAATGAACCCATTCCGCAACTTATATTGCCTAATATTCGCATATTATCTGCGTAGCCCAATGTCTATCTCTCCTTATATTGGTACTTATATTAATATAAAGTCGTTTTCAGATAATTTATTGATTAATTTAAGCGATTTATGAAGATATATTAAGTATATAATTTTTATATAATAGCAAAATTTTTTATTTTGATACTTATAAGAAATATGAAAATCAATTCAGTTGCAAATTATTACAAGTGTTTGACCTTTAAAGGAAATGAAACAAATAAAACTGAGCAGTCAAATACGCTTAGTGCTTCAACTTATGTTTCTCCGGAGCAAAAGCTTAATGCAATAATGCCAAGGGTTGAATTGTTGTCTTTGTACGATGATATCTGCAAAGATTTAAAGCTGGATTATAAACCGAAATTAAATCTTATTGAACATAACAAAGATATAACGGGCGGAGGGTATACTTTTCAGAAAAATACCATTGATTTGAGTATGGAAGATTTAACAGAAAGTGATTATAAAATTGTCGGAACTAAAAACGGGAAGAAAGTTGTTTTGGTTTCCCCGAAAAATTCAATGCCGTTATTTGCATCAAAGGAGCTAGGGCAGGAGTTTTTAGACAATGCCAAAAAAAATAAAAATTTCGGATTTGACAACCTGGAAATGGTTCCGACAACATCAGCAGATAAGAAAAGACTTATAGTTCAAAAAATTTCTCATGAGCTTATCCACGCACAACAGCACATGATTTTAAGACAGACTGAGGGCATAGGAGCAAAGGAAATTTTAAAAGCCTGGACTCATATAAAACCTGCTAATCCGCAGGATTATGTAAAATTGAATGAACTTTCGCAAAAATTATATGAACAGTCATTTTGGGCTGACAAACCGATGGATACACCAAAGGTCGGGAAGTTTACTCCTGTTGGTTTTATGGCTTTAAAATGGCTTGATGCCATAAAAAATTATCCGCCTTTTGCTTCCCCTCAATATGAGATTAATGCCATAGAGGTTGATGCTTATAGGCGTTCTGCGCAGTATGCAATGATGAAATTCGGCCCGCTAATGCCGTAAATATTAATTATTTGAATTGAAAGAGGAAAATATTTAAAACTTTTAATTATTAAATTAAAGTTAATTTTTCATGACATTTAAAAAATCAACATTAAAATATTAATGTGGTTTAATAATCAGCCACAAATTTATATGAATGGAGTTGATTAAATATGCTAGATTTTGATAAGTTTACGAATTATTCGCAAGAAATACTTGCATCAGCAAGTAATCTTATGAGTTCGCATAAAAATTCTCAAGTTGAGCCTGAACACATTATGCTTGCAATGATTAAAGATGATGGAATTATCAAAGATTATTTAACAGAACTAAAATTATTAAATCAAAATTTTATTAATAAAATTGTTTCGTCAGTGGAAGCGTTGCCGAAACTTTCTACTCCACTAAATCCGCAAGGCATTTATATGTCTACAAATACCGCAAAGCTTTTAGAACTTGCAATATCGGAAAGTGAAACCCTGAAAGATGAATTTGTCGGGATTGAAGCAATATTGCTTGCGATGACAAAACTTGAAAATTCCAATATAAAATCTATATTAGAGAGTTTCGGTGTTAATTCGTCAAAAATTTTAAATGTAATGAAAAAAATAAGAGGTAATAAAAAAGTGGATACTAAAAATGCAGAAGAAAATATGAAAGCACTTGAAAAATATTCTGTTGATTTAACACAATTAGCCCGCAAAGGGAAGTTAGATCCTGTTATCGGCAGAGATGAGGAAGTGCGCAGAATTATGCAGGTTTTAAACCGCAGAACCAAAAATAACCCTGTTCTAATCGGGGAACCGGGGGTTGGTAAAACAGCTATTATCGAGGGTTTGGCTCAACGTATAGTCAGAGGGGATGTTCCTGAAAGCTTAAAGGATGTCAAACTTATTTCTCTTGATTTGGGTGCTTTGGTAGCAGGTGCAAAATACAGAGGAGAGTTTGAAGAACGATTAAAAGCTGTTTTAAAAGAAGTTGAAGCTTCAAACGGCGAAATCGTAATGTTTATTGATGAATTACATACAGTGGTCGGCGCAGGTGCAACAGAGGGTTCTATGGATGCAGGAAACCTGTTGAAACCTATGCTTGCCAGAGGGGTTTTAAGAACAATCGGTGCTACAACAATTAACGAATACCGTAAATATATTGAAAAAGACCCTGCACTTGAACGTAGATTTCAACCTGTTATGGTGGACGAGCCGTCTGTTGAAGATACTATAAGTATTTTAAGAGGTTTGAAAGAAAAATACGAAGTTCACCATGGAATAAGAATTTTGGATTCAGCAATTGTTGAGGCTGCAAAACTTTCTGACAGGTATATTACAGACAGATTTTTGCCTGACAAAGCAATCGATTTGATTGATGAAGCAGCAAGCTCTTTGCGTATTCAGATTGATTCAATGCCTGAAGAAATTGATTCTATGACACGTCAGAAAATGCAGCTTGAAATTGAACGTGAAGCCCTGAAAAAAGAAGAAAGCGAAGAATCAAAAGCAAAGATTGAAGATATCAATAAAAAAGTCTCCGACTTGCAAAGCAAAATTGACGTTTTACAAGCTCAGTGGGAAAAGGAGAAATCTTCAATAACTTCAGAAACGGATATCAAAGACCAAATAAATCAGGTTAATAATGAGATTGAAGAAGCTGAACGTAATATGGATCTGCAGCGTGCAGCAGAACTTAAATACGGCAAACTGCTAGAACTTCAGAAACAGTTAAATGCCTACGAAAATAAAGAAAGAGTAGAGAATAAACTTCTCAAAGAAGAAGTTGAAGCATCTGACATAGATGAAGTTGTTTCAAAATGGACAGGTATTCCTGTTACAAAACTTGTCGAATCAGAAATGGAAAAACTGCTTAATATGGAAGATATTTTGCATAAACGTCTTATCGGTCAGGATGAGGCTGTTGATACAGTATCGGATGCTATCCGCCGCGCACGTTCAGGCTTGAAAGACCCGAAACGACCGATTGGTACATTCTTGTTCCTCGGGCCGACAGGGGTTGGAAAAACCGAACTCGCAAAATCTTTGGCAGAATTTATGTTTAACGACGAAGATGCTCTTATTCGTATTGATATGTCAGAATATATGGAAAAACACAACGTCGCAAGACTTGTCGGAGCGCCTCCCGGATATGTCGGATACGAAGAAGGAGGACAATTAACAGAAGCTGTAAGGCGTAAACCGTATTCGGTTGTTCTTTTTGATGAAATAGAAAAAGCTCATCCGGATGTATTTAATATAATGCTCCAAATCTTTGACGACGGGCGATTGACTGATTCAAAAGGCAGAACCGTTGATTTTAAAAATACTCTGATTATTATGACAAGTAATATAGGGAGTGATATCATTCTTGAAAATACTTTAAATTCAATGATTTTACCTGAAAAATTTAACGATACAAAAGACAAAGTTCTTGAAGTTTTAAGACAGAGATTTAAACCTGAATTTCTGAACAGAATTGATGAAACAATATTTTTTAAGGCACTAAATCTTGAGCAATTAAGCAGAATTGTAGATATACAAATGGATTATTTGAGAAACCTATTAAAAGATCAAGAATTAACTTTTGAAATATCTGATGATGCAAAAGAATTTCTTGCAACACAAGGTTTTAATCCTGTTTATGGTGCAAGACCATTGAAACGAGTCATCAGGCAGCTCGTTGAAAATCCGTTATCAAAGCTAATATTATCTCAGAAATTTTCAAAAGGTGATAATATAAAAATCGGATTAGATAATGATGAAATAACATTTAATTAAAATAATAACCCTCTGTTTTTTGCAGAGGGTTATTTGTATTAAATTATTTTGCGTTACTGCACATTCTGTTCTTCATTTAAGCAGAGACTTTGCTGTTTGCAAGTGTCATAAGAGCAACAGCACCTGCTGCAATTGCACCTATTATGCCTGCTTTTCCTTTTAGTAATTTAGTTGCAAAGCCCAAAATCTGTCCTCCATGTCCGGATAAGCCTCTTACAAGAGCATAAGTCGCAGCCCCTACGGTTGCTACACCTGCTGCTCTGCCCACATTTTGTTCTATTTTTTCACCCATTGGCACCTGTTGTTTATAAATCTTTGCGATATTATCTTCTGCCGAATTTTTGCCGTATAAACCACCTGTTATTGACTGAATAAACCCTTGAGTAAATGAATTATGTCCGTTTTCACGAAGTTCACTGATAAGTGATTTGTTCCCGTTCATTCTCTGGAATTCTGCCAATGCACGACTGTTTAATTCTTCTTCAGAACCTTCACCATAAGCATTTTTTATTGCATTAAGATAATTGTTATATGCTCTGTAAATCTGGTCTTGTTCATTATGCTGAATTTTATCTTTCAATAAGACTGCTGCTTCTCTGACTGATTCCATCGGAGCATTAATTCTTGAATTTGCATTTCTTTGATTTTTCTGCATTTCAACAGTATAATCAGTCCAGTTTTTCTGATAATCTTTCATATAATCGAAATATTTTGTATTATTCATCATTCCGTAAGGACCGTACGGCATCATTCCGCCATAAGGCATTGCCCCGCCAAAGATGCTTCCTGAATTGTAATAAGACGGACTAAGCATATCAATATTATCCAACTCCATATTCCCGTATCCCATATAGTTTGGAATATACTGAAATCTTGTCGTATCAATCGGACTTATGTAGTCACTCATACCTACCTCCAAAAATATTAACCTTTAACCTACCTTACTTATATAAAATATTTTTTCTTACTGAAATTGCTTTTTGAAATTTCTATTGTTACGATTTTGTTACATTATTTGGTTGATGTCTGACAGAAGAAAATCGTTTAATATGAATATGGACAGGTATAAAAAGAATGAGATTTTTAAAAAAAATATTTTCAGCACTATTTTCATTGTTGATAATCGCTGCAGTCGGCGCTGCGATATTTTTTAATCAACAATTTCTGAAAGTACATATTTTTGACAAAATCAAAGGGATGTATTATGTTCACAAAGGGGATGAAGCATATAAAGAATTAAAAATGAATAAAGCTATAAAAAATTACAACAAAGGTTTAAAGCTTTATCCTAAACATTACGGTGCGTGGTATAATCTTGGGAATATTTATGTTGCTTATGAGGATTATATTTCCGCATTGTATTCATATTCACAGGCTTTTAAATACAATCCGAGAATGATGGTTGCAAGAATGAATTACGGTATTGTTGCAACTCAAAAACTCGGTGATTTTGATTCTGCGCTAAAACAGTTCAATGCGGTTATCAAAACAAAAAGAAAGCTACTTTCAATACCATATATCTTTGACAACAAGGTCAGCACAAGGGCAAACAAAGCAATTGCATACTATAACATCGGTGTAACTTACAGATTAAAATCACTTTATTCAAATAATGAAGATTGGGAATATCAAAGAAAACTTCTTGCAAAAGCGATTGCGGCATATAAGAAATCATTAAAAATAGATTCAAAGCGCTACGACACATTGTATAATTTAGGGCTTGCATATCATCTGGCAGAAAGGTTTAATGATGCGGGAATAAATTATTGCAAAGCAATCAGGGTTCAGCCAATGAGTTATGAGGCGCATTATAATCTGGCAGTATTACTCAGAAGATTGCGTCATTATCAAGAGGCTTATGAGGAAATAGAGAAAGCTGCAACTTTGATAACAGCGTTGAACGAAAATACCGCACAACAGCAATATGTTGCAATAGTACTGAACGATATTATGCGCAGTTTGTACGGAACAGAGGAATATCAGCGCAAATTAAAACAAATTTTGGAAGAAGAAAAGAATAAATCGGAAGAAAATTTATCAAAAGAGGAAATAAAGCTTAAAGAAAAAGAGAAGAAAAAACAGCAAAAAAAGAAAAAGAAGAAGAAAAAGAAAAAAAGAAAAGGTAAAAAGGGTCTTGATTATGATGATGACGAGGATATAAAAATAGAATCACAGGGTGTAAACCTTGTAAACGGCAAAGTTGTAGTCACTGAGGATTTGGATGTTGCAATAAAGAAAAACTTTGGCAAATGTCCGTCCATGCACTTGTTTTTACCTGATGATGACGAATAGTCAGAAAAAATTATGTAACTATATACAATGTTACAGTAAAATAATTAAAAGGCACTTCATTCTGAGCGATAGCGAAAAATTTAATACTTAACAGATTCTTCGGGCTAAAGCCCTCACCAATGACGAGGTATTAGATGTATTTACTGTAAGATAATATATAATTACTAAAAATTAAATAAGATAAAAATATTTATTGACAACAGAATTTGTTCTTGTTAAGATTTAACTACACGGAAATATGAATAGTTTGTATTTGCGCTTGTAGCTCAGCAGGTAGAGCACTCCCCTTTTAAGGGATAGGTCGCGCGTTCGAATCGCGCCAAGCGCATAAAAAAGAAAAGGACGTTGGTTCTTTTCTTTTTTATTGATTTGGTTAAGGATTCAAACGCTGTTTTGCGTTCGGAACGAGCGAGCCAAGTGCGAAGCCTGTTTGCTTTTGGCACTCCTGCCATAAAAAGCAAACAGCGGAGTCACGTCGATGGCGAGCGAAGTAATATATCGCGCCAAGCGCATAAAAAAGAAAAGGACATCGGTTCTTTTCTTTTTTATTGTTCACGCAGTGATAAGAACGCTGTTTGCCGGCATTTTATTTCCGACATACTATGAGAATAATATCGGTAGATTTGCGTTCAAGCATTCAGAATTTTATATTATATTTTAATGCAAAAAAAAAGCTTCTCTTAGAAAGAAGCTTCCTTGGAATCTGTTACAATTCCTCGTGTAAAAGGTTAGTAGGTAGAAAGTAGAAGGTAGTTTTTATATAATCTGTTTGATTATATACTTTGTATATATCTATAAAGTATTTTTTATATACAAAATTGCATAATAGAGCAGTATATGTTACAAAACTTAACAAAGTTTTAGAATAAAAAGTCGGATTGGTTAATTCAACCTGCATACTTACCCCCCTTTGTCCTTTCGGACGTTTCCCCCTTGCAGGGGGCAAATAAATTACCCGTGCAAAAAAAACTTCTGCCCCTGCCAAGGGGGGAAGTAAAATACACAAAATGTCAGGCTGAACGAGTTTCAGAATAAAATGTCGGCATTACTATGCCGACATTTTAAGAACTTTTTTGTTGTTTATACCAGTTCTTTCAGATAATTTGGGAGCGCAAAACGGGCATAATGGTAGTCTTTATTATACATTTTGCAAGTTGGGATTATTTCATTTGCACGTTCATCATTGTAGTATTCAAGCGGTTTCACGTCTGATGAACAAAACGCCCATGCCCAATATCCGCCGGGGTAAGTCGGCATATTTGAAGTGTATGTTGAAACAACAGGGAAAACTCTGTGTAATTGTTCATACATCTTTTTGACTGATTGCTGCTGTGCAACGGGTGATTCAGATTGAGCAACCATTATACCGCCTTTTTTAAGCGAGTTTTTGATATTGGTGTAAAACTCATCGGTAAACAAACCTTCCCCGGGCCCCATAGGGTCAGTGGAGTCGATTAGTATAATATCATAGGCATCTTTTTTATCTTTAATAAATTCGATAGCATCTTCAACTTTTATTTCCACACGACTATCATCAAGAGCGCATGAAACAGTAGGAAAATATTTCTTCGAAACATCAATAACCATTTTGTCTATTTCACAAAGAACAACTTTTTCAACGGTTTTATGCTTCAGAACTTCTCTTACCGTACCTCCGTCACCTCCGCCGATGACAAGAACTGTTTTAGGACAAGGGTGCTGCATCATAGGAATATGGGCAATCATTTCGTGGTAGTGAAACTCGTCTCCTTCTGTAACCATCATTAAATCATCCAGAGTAAGAACTCTGCCTAAGATTGAATCTGATTCAAATACTTCAACTTTTTGGAATGGTGATTGGTCTGAAAATAATACTTCTTTTGATTTTATAACAAGCCCGAAACCTTCGGGGGTAATTTCGTTATAATAGCCGTTTTCTATTCCGTTTTTCATAATTTTCCTTTCTTACAAGTAGGGTGCCAATTTATTGCACCTTAAAAACATCTTTCAAAGTAGGGGCAATATATTAAACCCTACATCTTATATTTTATCATAGAAATATCTGAATTTTTATTTTTTTAACTTTAAAAGTGTGTAATTATGACTAATCTCAATATATTGCATAATTTCATCATCAGTGAGTGTTTCATCAAGCGCAACAGAAACCCAATATTTTTTATTCATGTGCCATGCGGGAAATATTCCTGATTTTTTGACAAGCGTCGGAATTTCGTCTTTATCAAGTTTTATGTTTATAACCTCAACAAAACCGCCTGATTTTTCGAGCTTTGAGCGGGGAATATACATAATAAGCCCATACCATTTGTTATTGTCAGGGTTTTTAAAAACACCGTAGGTCGGT